>Ga0065711_1001659_pt1 | contig 40901 bp, 32 predicted proteins | sample Hoacrofraction12_FD_59098 | JGI IMG/M metagenome (GOLD analysis project Ga0065711, IMG submission 59098) | Hoatzin crop microbial communities from Cojedes, Venezuela - Epithelial fraction 12 v2 (version 2) | ecosystem: Host-associated > Birds > Digestive system > Esophagus > Crop | place... | reverse complement strand
AATAATAATAATAATATGAAACAAATAAAAAGGCGTGTCAGGCTTCAAAGAATCTCAATCTGCTGTTGCCACAGCGAGTGGCTTCTGTAGGATGTTTAGTCCACCCCTCACAAATGAGTAGGTGCATTTGTAGAGCCTGGACCCCTGTGAGCACACTCATCATGCTAGCACAGGTAAATAGCTAAGGCACAGGCATACATTCATGTTCAACTCCGTTCATGTGCTAGAGACATAGAAGATGCCACAAATATGCGGGTAAAAGTGTACACACCAATTCTTCTCATACTTCTGTGCAGCTCCCCACAGCACGTAATGCCTGGTGGGCATGCTGACTTCAGTCTGATTTGGAGTGACATTCCACTGCAGTCCAGTGGTGCCCAAGGGAAAATGTTTTATCACCCCACTGCATCTAGAGCTATAGCTTGACACGTATTTGAGGAAAGTGTCACTGGAAAAAGCAGTTCCCACCCTGCTTTTTCCTAGCTTCTTGCTGTTACCATCTGCTAAGAAACCTTTTCCAGTGGCCGTGCCACTTTAGAAGCATGTAGAATTAATTAATTCCCTGCTAGCCTGCCGTGGGCAGCTTGTGACTCCTAAGCTTTAAGCAGCTCACGAGTGGCTCAGGTGCAGCATCTGCCCAGGTCTGTGTGGAGCACCCAGGCTGCTCGCAGTCGGAAGGGGAGGCTGTGGCAGCAAGCGTCTTTACAGCTTTTGGGCCCAGCTGGCTGTTTTGCAGTGCACTATCATTATGTCCCATCTCACTCAGTCAGTCTTTATTCATTCTGTCCTTTTATGAAATTAGAACTGCCTCAAGCAACTTTAGACTTTCAATGCCAGTGAAAATTTCAGTGCACACATAAAAACTGTATTTCAGTAACTATGGTACATGCAAAACCCAGATATAAACATTTGTTGCCCTTAAAACTCCCAGTTGCTGGAGTCAATTTGTCTCTGCTATCGCTGATCAGTATTTCAGCCACCACTGTGGAATATGTAATGGAGCAAAGTGCTTGGAAGGAAACAGCAGGAGATCAATTGCAATGGAAACCATGTGTGCCGGAGGAATAATATTTACCTAAATCTGTCTATCACATCTTCCCAAAGGATGCTGCCATTAGGAGAGAATGGATATGAAAATGTTGCCTCCATAGATAAAAGTTAGGAATATAATTTTTTAAACACAAACTTTAATATTCTTAATTAATTCCATATTGTAATAACAGAGATAAAGCCACATCCATGAAGGATAATACCATGTACTCCAAAGATATAAACCACGGTTTAATGAATAGCAACAGATGCCGCATGACTCATGTTCAGTCTGTTTGTGCAGGCGTTTACAGGACCGGTGACTTCATGACAGATTGAGGAGTGGAGCAAGGGGACAGAGCTGAATAAAGAAAAAGCAACTCCTGGTGCATCAGGCAAGGTGCACATAACAACGGAGGTCATACCTGTGTTCTTACATGGTGTATTTTGCAAACTGCAATGATGCTTTAAGCAGCACTGAAATAGATGAACTTTCAAGTTGGTTTGGAGCAGCTGATAAAACCACGAATTTGTCACAGCCAACTGTAGGCCCAAATTTCACATCTGGGTTAACATTAATGTCTGTACAGTCTTCTATAAATTCATGTACTGATCTCTGTGGCTAGAAGTCAGAGCACTTTGGTCCTACTGGGTTGAAAGAGCTGGGTTGGGGTCCAGTTTGAGGAATTAGTGAAGTGTAACTCCAGTACTCAGAATAGCCCATCATGATGGCTTGGTAGGGCTGTGTTCATTTTTGGGCCCCTCACTACAAGAAAGACATTGAGGTGCTGGAGGGTGTCCAAAGAAGAGCAACAAAGCTGGTGAAGGGTCTAGAGCACAAGTCTCATGAGGAGCGACTGAGGGAACTGGGGTTGTTAATTGGAGAAAAGGAGAGAGACCTTATCAGTCTCTATAACTACTTGAACGGACGGTGTAGTCAGGTGGATGTTGGTCTCTTCTTCCAAGTAGGATGTGATTGGACAAGAGGCAATGGCCTCAAGTTGCACCAGACGAGGTTTAGATTAGATATTCGGAAAAAATTCTTCACTGAAAGGGTTATCAAGCGTTGGAACAGGCTGCCCCAGGGAGTGGTTGAGTCACCATCCCTGGAGGTATTTAAATGACTTGTAGGTGTGGCACTTAGAAATATGGTTTAGCGGTGGACTTGGCAGTGTTAGGTTTACAGTTGGACTTGATTATCTTAAAGGTCTTTTCTAACCTAAATGCTTCTATGGTTCTATGATTCACCCCTAACAACAGCACTTGCAGCAATCTTTCTCCTCAGTTTTGTTGTCCAACTGTACCAAAGTACCACCAACAGCAGTTCCTTTCAGAGGAAAGAATTTTGTATAAGAGACAACAGTGAGACCCTCTGAATCATGTGCTCCATCTGGGATGGTGGATTTGCCCTGAATGATAGTTCTTGACTAGTGGGAAAATGTGTCAGATGATTACACCAAACAGGCCTGGGTGCACCAAGGAGGGGTGATAGCCAGAGGGAACAGCTGCCAAACTTCTCTGCTTGAAATTCAGCTCCCAGCTCTGTGTGAGAGCTCCAGGCAATGGCTTGTGCTTAGGAGCCTTCGGACCCTCAGTCCTTCTGGCTGGCCAACCCAGATGGCAAAAGTTGTGGGTGTGCTGGTAGGGTAGACTTCTCAGCGTAGCTTTGGAGGAGATCAAGATGGTGATGGCTTGTTAAGAAATACGTGCTTCGTGGCCACCAAGTTATGTCCCTGCACTGCACCCATTATCACTACTGCCCTATCCTCACCCACTCCCAACCACCATCACCATTATTCTCCCCCACCTCCAAATTTGTACCGAACAGCTGCACGCTCAGGACTCTCGCTCCTGTCATTTACTCACCCCACTACTTCCCATGTGCCATCCCAGGCCACCTACTCCATATCCCCTTGCAGAGCCCCTCCTCAACATTCACTCACAGCCCCAGGGCCTCTTAAACTTGCAGCCAATGCACACACGGTAGTATGGCTGGGGAGCCCTTATTTCTGTATTATTTCACCTCTGTCGGAGGCAAAAGAGTCCTATGTGTAGCAGGAGGCCTCATCTGAAAGGTGTAACCGCAAGATCAGTCTGCCTTGGATTTGTAACCTCTCTTTTAATTTACATAGATGATTTGTAGATTAGCAAGTGCTCAGTACAATGTAGTAATAGCCTCTTGCGAACGACTAAGGTTAAAGCTGTGCACTAAAACCACAGTGCCTTAACTACAGTGTGTTATTCACATGGTACATCACACCTTCCAAATCCAAGTCTGGACAAGGCTTAAGAAAAGGCAAATTCCTTCATTATGTTACGTTTATCAGTATTTATCCTCAAACCCCACCAAAATCAATGGGAGTTTCATGTGGACTTTTTGGGTAAGATCTGTTGACCTCCTTACAGTACTGGAAACGTAAGATCCAGCCTCAAAGTAAAACATCAGCTACCCCCAAAGCTACAAAAAATAAACACCCAAATTTCCAAATTCTTGTTTCTGTAAGTTATATCTTCCACATAATGTCTTTAGCAAGTGAATTGCTTTTCTCTGCTGGGAAAAACCCTGCTACAAAGTCCCTCACTGCTTCAGATGACAGATCAGAGATTTCGGGCTTAGATCAAAAGCTTGATAGTGAAACCTGGGGACAGAAGTTAATGATCACACTGGGTAGCCAGGGAGGTGGTTTATGAATGTCTTGGGGACACTGGGGTGCAAAGAAATTTTCTCAGACCTCAGATGCACAATGCCGAGAAACATTTCAGCTAAACTTGCTGCTGTGTCTTGTTCAATGCTGTTCCTCATTCGCGTGGAGAAGGAGCTGTGAACTCCGAATTAATCTGATCCTTGTTTGTTTCTTCTGATTCTCTAAATACACAAGAAACAATTCACTGTTCCTCCCAGTGAAGTTAATGCCAGGGTCTACATTTTTCAGAGTTTGACTATTTCACTTTGTCTAAAAAAACTATTGTTACATGACTACGTTCATTAACTTTACCTCTGAAACAAAGCAGCTGCACCAGTCTGAATTCACTCGTACTCTAGAGCAGCGTCAAACCCCAAAGTTCTACTGGCACAGCTAAAGGCCAGTTGAAGATGTACTCTGGAAATTGTCTAATCATTGCAATTGGCTTGTTTGTTTGCTTGCTGTATGGCCACAGCAATTAAAGCCTCTACTGAGACCCTTATAAATCAGCAAAAAATTCTTTGCTCCGCTCAAGGAATCTTAGGTGGAGCTGCTTCAAATACAGAATAGCTAACTTTTCCTTTAAAAAAAAAAAATGTAGTAGTGTTTAAGAACTGGATCTCATTAAATAGTTTTTATTTTATTTTAACTGAGTGTTTCATCTTGAAAGAAATCAGTGGCGTGTTACCTTAACAGTGCTTCCTTCATCTTACGGAGATAAAACGGGCGCATAGCGATTAGTCTCTCATCCTCAGCTCCTCTGTTTTCCTCCTGATAGCGTCTGTCGTTCGGCACCAGTGGCAAAGCCCACGTGCACATGGCATGGGTGATGCTGCCGGGGAGAGCAAGCAGGGTCTGCAGAGCCTCACTGCGAGGACCCTGCGGGGTGTCACCAGGGCTGTCAAGGGAGCTGCCACGCGTCGGCAGGGCAGATGGAGACCGGGTCCCCTTTGCCAGCACCCCCAGCACTGCCCCGCTGGGAGATGAGGCGGTGGCGGGGCCGGTGGCCGGTGGCTGGCGCAGAGCTGGGCAGCAGGCTGCCCATGGGAGGAGGCTGGGGGAACTGTGCAGAGGTGGGTGCCCACCCGTCGCTCTCTCTGGCAGTGTGCAGGGGCACAGAGCTCCAGCACCCACAGACCCAGACTGGGACCGGCTCCCTGCGCTTTGACAACTTTCGGCCCACAATCTGAAGCGTTGTCATCCTAGGGCTGGATCAAACGGTAATTTGCTAAGAAGTGCAACGGCCAACGTGCGTTTCTACCTTCTGTTTTAAATACACGTATCACGGATTCTTTGTTTTGAGCCATTGTTTAGCAAAGGAGCTTCAGTCCTGCCAGACTGTACATGAGCTCTCTTGGGAAAGGGGAATTGTTCCCATGCCAGGAACCAAATCAAAGTTGTACCTTCATCCTTAGAAGTGCAGTTTTACGTTGCCCGACCCTCCCATCCTCCAGAGGACCCTGAGCTGGAGAGGATGGGCTTTGCACGTTCATGCACAGGAAAAGAATAGGGAGAACAAACAAAACACCCCACCCTCTTCCACTTATGTAAGATCAGAAAGAGAGTGTAGGCTAAGCCCGGAGGACTGGATTTATGGATTCAGAAGAACATAGTTATTAAAATGTTATGAAAGTTTTCCTTTCCTTTAAATGCATAAATATGCAGATGAAAGGAGCCATGTGATCTGGCCACTGGCCATGCTGCTGCAGGCTCAGCCTAATTATCAGCTGCCAGCTCCGCTGCTTTTTAAGTGGTGAACATGATTAAAGATGCACAGACAATTGAAGAAAGTTAGATCAGTTCTTAAAAGGCCTGCTTCTATTTTGTAACCACATGGCAGCTTGGCCTTGGGACTGAATCTGCCCTTACAAGCTGAGGGAGAAGAGTTCTGCTGATCAGACAGTTTCTTTTCAACCACAAACTCCACGTGCTCTTGAATTCATGATTTTCATAGCAAGCTCTTTGCCAAGGCAAACTCCTTCCCTTCCCCTCTCTGAGAAAAAGAGGGCTCCGAAGCAGGGGGGAAGGAGGCAGGTAGGTCCAGGTAAGAGGGAGGGTCAAACACTTCAGAAGCGTGGCCTGAATATGCAGACTCTCCAGCCAAAGAGGTGCTAACTTGTCTCAAACACATTGTGAAAACGGGATTTCTGGGGCTCCTCCTTTCCCTTGGGACAGGAAACATCATCGAGAACCCCAGATGGTCTCGTGTGTTTGGAGGAGATCCACAGTCCCGTGGGCAGGACAGAGCACTGGGACTCCTTTTCCAGAGCCGCCGGGTTTCACGCCGAGTGTCACTGCCGTTGCAGCGACGGCAAGGCCAAACCGTCTGGCAGCGTCTATGCTTTTGTCCTCCGCATTCGCCGGGGGCCGGAGCCTGGCTCTGCGAAGTGACAGACCCATCAAGTCTCACACGCTGGGTGTGAATCTCGCCCCCCGGGTTTTTGCCTCAACGCTTCCCACAGCTACAGCTGGGTCTTGTGCCTTCCCCTGGCCTCTGCCCCATCCCGGGGCTCAGCGCAGTGGATACGACTGCTTGGCTCTGCCTGGGAGCCGCTGTCAAGCTGCACGGTGCCCAGGTCCTGGAAAAGCTGCAGGCTTCCAAGGAACTTGCTTTACTGTTGTTTCATGGTTTTCCAGAAAGACATGTCTTTCCAAAAGGCAAAGATCTGGCTGGTTTTTAGCTCCGTGATGGAGCGTGGCACAGCTACCCCATACGCTCCTGGGAGCGAGTGGGTGCCTGCACAGCCACCCCAGCACGTCCCCAGCCCGGCTGGAGTCACTGCACGCCTGTGCATCCCTTGGATGAGCACAGCAGCTCCGCGCCACCGCGACCTGCTGGGGCTGTGCGTGGCACATCGGTGCCCGTGCGCTCGTCACCTCCGGAGGAGGCTGTTTCTTAAGGCAGCCAGGTAGCAGTTTGCACTGGAAGGCTGCACCTTGCTGCAAACTAGCTAAGAAATCCTATTTCATGCTTGTTCTGCTGTTGTTTCAGCAGGGCCCTGGGTTCAGCTGGGATTTCAAGATGCCCTGGATACACATTGAGTACCTGTGCACCCAGACAGCAGGTTCCCTGAAGAAACACCCTGCCCCAAGGCACCGTGTGCGCCCCGGCTCCTGCCCAGCCAGCCGTGGTGCTCCCACGAGCCTGCTTGGCAAGGGACATTGGCTGGGGTGCCACCACGCCGTGCCCTGGGGAGCTGCCAGCCCCGCTACGGAGCTGCGGTGCCCCACAGCCACGCCGACCCGTGCCGCAGCAGTGCTGAGCCGCCGGCATGCGGGATGCTGTGCCCAGCTGCCTCTGCCACGGGGCTGAGGTCTTGACCGGCGTTCCATGGGCGGCTGCAGCGGAGACAGCAGTCTCGGCTCTCTTTGTGATCGACAGACAGAAACAGGCCCTTTCTGGGGCAATGCATTTGACCTCTGTTAGATATTTACTCCTGCACGGGATGAATTACATCCTCAGAGCACCTATTGATAGAAGCAGCCTAGGGTGACCAGTTCAGACACAGAGATGTGAAATTAATCCTACTCGAGGAGCCTGGTGCAAATACTCAGCTATGTAAGCAAAGAGATAAGGCTGGTGCACTCCGTGTGCTGCTGGAAATGTGACTCCATCCTTCTGCTGAGCCGAGGTCTTCACATCGGAGGCTAGGGAGAGGGGAGCCGGGCTGTCTCCTGGCCCCCCTGATTTATGAGCTAGCTACTCACAGAGTCACTTCATCCTTTGAAAAGGAGCAGCGCAAGAAGGAGTGTAGCTCTATCTTCCCAAGATTAGGGCCTGCTCCAGTTTCTTGCTGATTTAACCATCTTCCAAGGGATAAATCAATGGGAGGCAAAGCTGGAAGATAAACCTGATTATTATGCCTCATACCTGGGCAGCCCCCATGGCCCCCTGCCCTACTGCACTGGCTTTGGGTTTTTAGCCTTCGTATGTCATACTCTATTTGTCAAGACATAAACCAGTTAAAGAAATGCAGCTCCTCTGTGCCAGAGTGATGCCTTAGGAAGCCCCACTATAATTTTTTGTTCCCCTCAAATGTTTCCTGTTCCGCTGGCGAGACTGCAGCACCGCTGTGGTTCCTGGATAACCAAGAATCCCTAAAGACCCGGTTTATGATTACAGATTTGCTAAGGTGGAGATTTGCATTTTCCCTATTCTGCTTGCCGTGCGCTGCTTCCCAGATCACGTTCTCTCTTTTATGAGTGAAGTAGTGTTGGGCACTAACTGCTCATTAAAAGCTATTTCAAAGCATAATCTCTTTTACCGTTTGACAAAATAAACGTGCCTTATCCTGGAGATTATTCTATTGCAAATGATAAGCAAAATGGGCCAGTTATCAGTGCCAATTATCCTAGAAAGGCTGTTCTATACTGATCCAATATATACAGTCAGGCCACGGAAGTCTGTTTTTTCTAAAGCGTTCGTTAATAATGCATAAGCATGCTGCTCTTTCTAGTCTCAGCCAGATGCCTCTCTATTATAAGTTCACTCTCACTAATATATTCTGTGGTAGAGGAAAAGAGGATTAATCGCATGCAGGGAACGGCAGGAAATATATATATTTTAATAATTCTCTGTTTTCTGTTCTCGGCACTTGTTTGCATTTAATCACGAGGCCAGGGCTGGGACAGGGCTGCCTGTCAGCCTGCTGGCTCTGCTCTCGGCTCCCCCAGGGCTGCTCCTGAGGGACCCTACAGCCGGGTGGTAGGACTTCTGAGAGCTGCTTCCCTGCAATCGGCTCCCCAGAAGTCAAATGCTAGCTGTAGATTTGCATCTCAGCCGTGCTATCCACTCACTATTTACCCACACTCCAGCCATATAATAGTGTTCCTTTTGGGCTAGTGAGCTGTTAAATGGATTGGTTCTGCGGCTGGGAAAAAAAGAAATGTGATTACATTTACAAGCGCGTATCCTTTTGAAAACCTCAGTTTTTATCAGTAAAGTGCAGGAAAGAACGCAAAATAATTAAATCAGAGAGTGAGAACAAACAGAAGATCTGACTCTGGCTCTGCCAAGCCAAAGCAGCGTCTCACCACTGCCAAAAGGGCGTCAAAATCTCCCTGCCTGCCCCTGCCTCCGTGCTGCCGCCAGGCATCTTGAGCTCCTGCTACCTGGAAAACCAATTTCACCCACTAAAATGGCTCAGAAAACTTTCTGAGCAAAGAAAAGAAAAGAACTATGTAAGATTAGTGAGAAAAAGCTGGCTGGGTCAGTGCCAGGGGAGGGGGAGGTTGCTGAGGAGTCCGCATGCATTAGCAAGGAAAGGCTGGGGAAGGGGCAGGAGGCCATCGAAAGGACGGGAGGAAGGGCAGAGCTTCAGCAGGGGTGGCTCAGGGTACCGTGGTACAGGACTGTTGCCCGTGCGGTTTCATGGTCTACTAAAGCAAATGCGGATCTGTGTTTCTGGAAAAGCTTTCCCACCACTTCGCTTGCCCCATCCCCTGGCACGGGGCTGCTTCACAGCCAGCCAGAGCAACAGGCATTAGAGACCCAGAAACTAACGTGGAAAATATATGTGTTAAGTCCGGGGAGCTCCCTGATGTGGAGCGTGCGGTTTCATGAGTGTGGTTAGGAGGCCAGAGAGGCAGTGAGAATATGGCTGAGAACCAGGGAGCTCCACAAAAACCACTTTTCCATCAATCACCAGTGCAGACCGAGGCTGACTCACATTAACTAGGAAACTGCACTCTGGCTTTCCACCCTGGCTGCTGGGGCCTTCCACCCTGAGGCCCCTGTGCTTACAGCTGCTTCTGAACTATATTTAATGGGACTTTAACACAGAATCACAGAATGGTTGAGGTTGGAAGGCATCTCTGGTGGTCATCTTGTGCAACCTCCCAGCCAGTTGCACAGAACTGTGTCTAGATGGTTTTTGAATATCTCCAAAGAGAGAGACTCCACAACTTCCCCAGACAACCTATCTGCAAACACAATGTGAACAGCACAAGTGCCTGTGCGAGCTCTCTTCTACAAGGGATTTCAGGGAAGACCTCAAATTTTCACATGTGGGATACTCCGTTTCATGACGATGCCTGGACTACTGTGTCTTGTGGTCCCTTTACACGATGCAGCAGCAGGGCCTCCTCTGCCACACCATTTTAAAATGCCTTTGGCCAGTTCTGGCATGGTCTCCGTCTCCACAGATGAAGATACCTCCTCCTTGCCCTGAGGAACACTCCCATCTCCCTGACCCTGCAATGAGCCAGCACAGGAGCTTACCTAGCAGAAAGCAAATCTCTTTTTTTGGCAGGTCAGTTTTCTGCCAGTTTAGTTTCCTGAGCCGACTTACCCCATGGTCAGATAAACATCAGTGCCAGCAACCAGGCATGCAGGAGGGACTGGGAAAGCACACCAGATGAAAAACCCAGTTAGGGATGCTTAACTATTGTGTAACCACAGCTTGCACTATTCGGGTGACTACTAGTAAACCTCAGCCCCGGAAAAGCCAAAGTCACTAGATATGATCCTGCACAAAGGGATGCCGCAGACCCATGAACTTGTATTTTCAAAGCACAGTGAGGAAGTCCAGGATGACAGAAGTGCTAAATATTTTGCATGACCCCAGCTATAAGAGATTGCATGTGTGTTTTCTGTATTGACTCATGGCCTGGCTACGGAGGGCAACAATCCACTCTCTCACAACAGCAGCAGAGCTCTTCCTCAGCTTCCTCAGCTTCCCCAGCTGCGTAGGGGCTCTGCCAGGCTGAGGTATTGGTTGTTGGGGAAGGGGCTGTCACACGCTGTCCTTGGTGAGGCCCCAGAGGAGTTCTCATGTGCCCTTGGATGCTCCAGGCACCGGCTACTGCATTGCTCCGCGTTGCCGAAAGCTTTCTTCTGAGGAAGAGCTGTGCTCTCCACAAGTCCTTGTGCTTGGTGGAAAGAGCCAGGCATACATCTTCCATGATCGTAAGCCTCCCTTTGACTTGTTCCACCCCTTGGTCACCTCTGTTGGTGGCGGCTGGTGGGCAGCTTTGTCGCCGTGAGGCTTCTTCTGAAAGCCGGCCCCAGAGCTGAGGGCGGCTCAGGCTCCCCAGAGAACCGGCGTGCTCAGACTCACTCACAGTGGGTTTCGTTCCCTCGCAGTTTGGGTCTGTGTGACGCACAGTAAATTTTACAAGCATAAATGCATGACAGGTATAAATCATTTTGATCATCCAGCCTTCTACCAGAGATGAATTCTTCCCCTCATCGGAGTCACTAGAAGAGAATCCACTGCTATGATTCAAGCCCACAGCTAAAAATTGCAAAGGAAATATTCAGCAGTTTAAACAGGCAGAACTCCAGGTCCTGCTAATGTATTCTGAAAAACAAAAGAAAAAATAAAAAGGAGGACTAGATCACCGAGTTGTGCCAGGACTGCTGCGGACTAGTGCGGGTGCGCCAGCTAAGACCTGGAGACCTGGCTGGTAAGTGAACAGCACCTCCAAAAAGTCAAGAAACCGAAAATAGCACTCTGCACAAATCAGAGAAATGGGTGTGGGCAGTGCATGTACGGCAAAAAGGCGCTGGGGTTTAGGAAGAACTCGCCTCATGTGCCCAGCTTTATAGGCGCTGTGCAGTAACGGCACCTTTTTGGTGTCAATGAAAAATTTTAACGCTTCCTTCATGTTAACAAAGGCCACCTTTCAGGACAACTTCCAAGAAGACTTGCTGGAATTTCCAAGCTCTCCTTCTGGCACCGTCAGTGGAGGCGATGACCCTGAGCTGCATCGCTGTGGGCTCCCCTCCTCGCCCCGCCGGCTCAGCCCCACCTCGGCAGCGCTGGATGGGGCTGCGCTGGCTCTGTGCTCTGCTGCTGCCTGCACGAGGAAAACTGCGCCTGCCATGAACCGACTTTTAAGCTGATTTAATTAAAGTGATACCAATCTCACTAATGTACACACAAAACAAGAAAAAAATGTATGCCTGCTTTAAATCCTGTGTGATCTAGCAAACGAATGGTAAACAGAAGGTGGAAGGGAGGGCTGGCTGGCTGGTGCCTGTTTCAGTTTGGAGGCTGCACGTGGTGTTTGGTGTAAAGGCAGGCAAGGTAACTTGCTGCCTAGCGTTGACAGAAGGTAGCACAGCAAAAAGGCAAGTTTGCAACAGTGAAACCGTTCTTATTATTCCTGTTGAAAACTGCAAAAATTAAATTCTCAATAGGTTTTAGTGTGAAATTAGAAAGTTACCTGGAAAAGGTGGGAGAAGCAAAGAAGATGGTGCCTGTGTTGACTTAAGTGCATTTATTCTGAACCTGAGGAGCACAGGTAGGGCAGAGTAGGAGGAAGCCTGCAGAGGAAGAGCTGCTGTGGAGCAAGAACTGGGGCTGGGGGAGGCAGGAACAGGGCAGCACTGGTGATGCTTTGGGGAGAGGCTGGGCTGCCTGAGCTCAGCGGGTGGCTGGAAAGATATGGTGGGAATTGCTGTTGTAGATCCACCCTGGGGCTGGTCAGACTCTTGGAAATGCTTCTCATCTTGGCCTCAGGTGCTGGGCTACGTGAAAATTTCATGCATGTGAGGTCGCTTTCTGCAGCTTCCCTGAGACCATGGAGACTCCAGCAAAAAGTGTGTATGCAGAAGTGGAAAGCAGACACTTGCAGGCTTTCTGCTGCACTGTCTGGGATGAGGTATTGTGGGAAGCAACCACATCTTGTTCCTCAAAGGCCATCTGCTGTGCTCTCCGGACAGTCTCCTCGTGCCAAACGCAGCATATGGAAGTTTGGTTCATCGACCAAACGTGCTGGGGAGTGGGAGAGGCCGCAGGACAGGCTCTCCTGTGAGTGCTGGGAAGGACAGATTATATGGGCTGTGCCACTGGTGTGGAAGTCAGAGGAGCATACAGGATGGATTGAGTCTGTTTGGTCAACAGATTTCCTTGCTGTTCATCAAATTGACCTAATTCATAGCGCTCATTACTTTTTCAGGTACTGAAGCTGTGCTGATGTTGGGTTTGCCGGCTCCTGTGTGCCATGTCTCTGGTGCGGCTCCAAGAGAAGGACGGGGATGCTCCAAGGGAGCAGGTCTGCAGGCTCCCAGTGCTCAACCATTCCTTGCTTCTGCTGCTGAGGCCGATGCCAACATGGTCCATTGCCTGGCTACGTTATTAAGGCCTGAGGTGGAACTACAAAGTGTATCTCTCACCAAGATAAGCGTCATCTGATTCAGTGGACAAAATGGTGCTTCCTGTCCTTATTTTCTAGTCAGATTTGGCAGACACAGCAGCCACATTGCTGTCAGCCCGTGACGTACCGATATGAAAATCCAGAATCAGAAATGAGTTGCTGCATAGTCCAACCAAGGAGAAAAGTGCAGTGTTTGGGGCAGTTCTTCAATCGTTACAGTGAATGAAATACTAGGAACTGAATATTTACTAATTCAGATGATCCTAAGTTGTCTAGCCAGGGATAAAAACCAAGGCAGCCACCTACCACCACCCACCAAGTTTACAGCAGAACTAGGTAAAAAACACTAAATGCCTGAAACTATTTTTGCTGTTATTTCCCTAGCTGACTATGAAAAGGGTTTATTAACTTCAGCACAGAGTGGTGTTAGAGGTGGCTGCTCAGCTCCTGACTCGGAGCTGCCTTGTATCCGTGCAGCTTGGCTATATCCCCTGTGGCACGGAGAAAACAGATCTGTCTACAAAAGGTTGGACAGATACAACACATTTCTGGTCTTGCACCTTATCTGTTAATTTAGGCTTTATCCCCATTGGAGATGGGGTATTGAGAAGACCCTGATATTGTTGGTAAGCTAACACTTGCACATGTACTATCGTAACTGGTTATGACAGAGAAGAATCACACCTTATCCTGCAATGAAACATGAAGACAGCACACATGTTGGGGAATTCATATGCTTACTTAAAGTCTAAGCAGTAGCACATCAGAGGAGTCATACAATTAAATGCTTTCACTCTTTCCGCCTTCCATTTAGCAATCAATGAAAGTTGTCCCTCCAGGGAAAAGCTAGATAAGGGGGGAGCACTCAGCTCATTGTTTTGCCTGGAGTGCCAAAAAAAAAAAACCATCATGATTTATATGTTAATGAGCAATTCTTGTTAGGCAATGCATTCTGCAAGGTGTTGCAATGGGGGACTGGGAGGTTGATCTGTCAGAGGAAATTAATTCATCATCAAAGCGAGACAGGGAGCTCCCTGGTGAGAGCTGTAAATAGGGCACTGGGAGAGTGACGGAGTGCTGGGTGGCATGTCCCCCTGTTCGCGCTCCCATTGGCAGCCCCGCCGCCGCCTGCTCGCAGGCTCCCGCTCATGCACATGATTTATAGAGCATTTCACATTCCTGGTCGCTATCCAGTCGGTGGTGGTTTCAATTAGAATAAATGCTTATTGATTGAGAGGACATGGGCCAGCTGATTAGCTCCTTGGGAAGCGGAGCACGATTGGCAGAGGGCAGGCTGGGCTCCTCGCAGAGGCGGGAGTGTGTGGGGCTCTGAAAATCTGTCATGGAGGAGAAGTCTTCTAGATTAAATCAATTCATTGAAGAGTCCATCTAAAAAAGATAAATGGCTAATTTCATTAGGAAATTAATGACAGGCCTGATTAAAAACCCCAGTGGGAGCCCTGTTGACTTCAGCAAGCTTGGGATCCAGCCTAATATTTGCCTTGAAGCAGTGGTTCCCTTCTTTTGTTTAGGCTACTTGAGGATATCTGCTTACAGCCAGGCAGTAATCAGAGCAGATACACTATGCCTGTGCTTGAGCTATGGATGGAAAACCGTAGGTGGCAACCAAGCATCTAGCAATGACTACCAAAAAAGACAAACATCTTTATTTACATTGATGAGGAAACATTTTTTTTAGATACTGCGGAGAAGAGTCTTAGCTCAATAAATGCTCCAGGAGCATGAATTCACAGGACATTTTCCTCTCCCCAGTCCTGCATGTGTTATCACGAACACAGCAAGATCCAGACGCCCTGATTGACTTCGCTACATTTTGGGGCATCTGAAACATTTAGCTCGCTAACAGTCTCATGCTACGTACGGCACACATGGCTGGTCTGATTACACACACTTCTCTTGCTCGGAATAATAGTGGCCGGTTGCCTGCATTTATTCAAATCATTTACACGTGATTAAGTTATTAGGGTCTGTAGTGGTGTGATCTCACGGGTCTGGGACTCGAGGGTCCACACCTGCCGGGCAGCCCCTTTTCCCAGGGCAGCGCCAGGGCTGGGGGTGCAGCCACAGCCTCCCGCCGTGCTGAGGGGCTTGGGGGTACCCCTCTGCTCCCTGTACCGACCGACCGGAGAAAAGGCCTGTGGCTGCGGCTGCTGCAGCGGTCCCTCCTGCGGGATGCCATCTAGAGGGACCTGGACAAGCTTGAGAAGTGGGTCTGCGTGAACCTCATGAAGTTCAGCAAGGCCAAGTGCAGGGACCTGCATCTAAGCTGGGGCAACCCCCGCTATCAGTACAGGCTGGGGGATGAAGGGCTTGAGAACAGCCCTGTCGAGAAGGACTTGGGGGTACTGGCGGATGAAAAGCTGGACATGAGCCACCCATGTAGGCTTAGAGCCCAGAAGGCCAACCTTATCCCAGGCTGCATGAAGAGAAGCATGGCTAGCAGGTCGAGGGAGGGGATTCTGCTGCTCCGCTCCACTCTGGTGAGGCCTCACCTGGAGTCTTGTGTCCAGCTCTGGAGCCCTCAGCACAAGAAGGACATGGAGCTGTTGGAGTGGGTCCAGAGGAGCCACAAAGAAGATCTGAGGGCTGAAGCACCTGTCCTACGAGGAAAGGCTGAGAAAGTTGGGGCTGTTCAGCCTGGAGAAAGCTATGGGCAGACCTTATAGCAGCCTTCCAGTACCTGAAGAGGGCCTGTAGGAAAGATGGGGAAAATATTTTCAGCAGGGCTTGTTGTGATAGGACAAGGAGCAATGGCTTTAAATTAAGGGAGGGTAGATTTAGACTAGATATGAGGCAGAAATTCTTTACCATGAGGGTGGTGAAACACTGGCACAGGCTGCCCAGAGAGGTGGTTGATGCCCCATCCCTGGAAACATTCAAGGTCAGGTTGGACGGGGCTCTGAGCAACCTGGTCTAGTTGAAGACATCCCTGGTCACTGCAGGGTGGTTGGGCTAGATGGCCTCTGAAGGTCCCTTCCAACCCAAAGCATTCTGTGACCCTGTGACAGGGCAGGGAGCTCAGGCAGGGCAGCTCCGAGCAGGTCGGGCAGGGCAGAGCAGGCGGGGAACTGAGGCAGGGTAGCCGGGGGTAGCACAGGAGGCTGCTCTGGGCCCCAGAGCGGTACAGGGGGCTGCGTGTGAAGGAGGGCTGAGGCGGAGCTGGGGGGTCCTGTGGGGCCTGGGGAGTCGTGTCCTGCCCTGGGGGTGGAGAAGGGGCGGGCGGTGGGGAGGAGGGGAGACAGGGTGCTAGGGGGGCTGTCGGAAGGGGTGCGCTGAGGAGACAGAGCTCTGAGAGGTGATGGACGGAGGTACAGTTATGCTTTTAAACATGAGTTCTCTTTTTTTTTTAACTTCCTTTCACATTTCCTTGTGTTATTTGAAGAGTGTTCGTCCCTTTGGGTTCACAGCCAGTCTGTACTCGGACCAGTGCTGTGATTTGTGAGCTGAGGCAGGGATGCTGAAGTGGCTGAGCTGCGGGCTGCAAAACCTCATCCCTCTCCCTTATGAGGCTTTCCCCATCCTAGGGACAGCGTGACCTTGCCGAGCACAGAAAGCAAGTGCTCAGTGAGATCAAAAGAGAAAGACTTCAGCGTGAGTCTCTAATACTGATGAATCCACAGGAACAGCAGTTCTGTAAATGATTAATGAGTCCTTTCATTATTCATGCCTGTGCCAGGTGCTGCCAGGGAAAGTCCCACTGCAATCTGCCATTGCCTGCGTGCTGCCTCGCCAGAGCTGCCACTGCCACACATGCAGGTGCTCGCGTTCCTCTGCAGTTTCGCCTTGCCAAATGCTGGGTGAAACATCAGTGGCACAAAAGTGCTGCTGAGACACCTGTGCCTTTTTGTGGGTCTTTTTTGCCATTCAAAAAAAATGGGTAGGATTTTTTTATCCAAAAATTGGCTAGGTTTCAAGGTTTAATAGAGTCAGGGTATAGGTTTAATAGAGTCAGGGTATTCAGTATTAGCAGCTTGTGTTGTAGGTCATGCAGCACATTACACAGGAGGACAGACTGAAGGATGATAATGATGTTTTCTAGTGGTTAAAATCTAACACAGGTCTCACCTACCATTCTATCTGCAGCCAGCAATAAGGAAGGAAATTCCTTTGGAGTTCATACACAGAGGAGCAGGAGTCAAATGATTTGAGCTTGACTTTCCCTCAATCCCATCTGGCCTAAGCCTCTGGAGATGGGGCTGGGATGTTCTGCCCAGGAGGGACGTTCACGGCTGACCTCCATGGCTCTCATACCCTGCAGCTGCAGCTCTAATTACCCACATCATTATCTCAGCCTGCCCTGTTGGAAATGTTACCAAGAAGTATGGGGATTCACTAGGAACACTCTTTCCAATGTAGGACGATGTAATTATTATTGCCAACAGAGAAGGGAATGACTAATAAGGACCTTCAGAGAGCATTTCATTCATCCTTTGCTCTGTGGCTTCAAAGACAACTTTAAAAGGCATAATTAAGTAGCTCAAGTGCTAAAACTGCCTTGACTCCTTTAGTTAATTTCTTTCCAATATCAGGACATAAAGTGGACAATAATTTCCCAGCAGGCCAACATCTCCACCCTTAATGAGCGAATGGAGCTTACATCTGTCTGCTCTCCTGTTTTGCTCTTGCTGTGCATTTCTACCTGTTGTTCATGTTTTCCCTGCTGATTCCAGTGGTACTGCCCAGAAAAGGTAATTGCCCTGTTTCCATCTCACTGCAGTGTCTCTTTGCAAAGCAGCTCCTCACACTCACAGCAGAATGCTATTTTCTGATGACCATCTGCATCTGCATAAAAGATTAGCCTGCTTTGCTTAAAATATTCTACTTTTACAACTTTTCCACACTGTTAAGAGTTGTTTGTTTTTTTTTTTTTCTGTGAGGATGACTAAAATAGGGAGAAGTCCTATGTAACACACCTATCAGTCTTTCAGAGCATGACCATGGTGGCCTGCCCCTTCCCAGCTCCCTGATGTTCACACCATCAGCCGACACCAAGGGGCTTTCGCAACACAGCCACAGTGTGGGCAGGAGCAGGGAAAGGGCTACATCTGCTCTCACATCCCGTGGGTTGCAGCATCCTTGCCTCTCTTAACAGGAAATGAATGATTGCAGCTCATCCCTGCTTCTCCTACTGAATTAGTCCTTGTGGTAGTCCCTGTAGTATCAATGCCAATTTTTTAAAACCATGCATAAACCTAAGATATAGCTAGGCCTCCAATTCTCATTGAATTATGTGCTTTCTAGTATGAATTTTGAAATATGATGCTCTATTAAAGCAAATCTATCTGCTTTAGGTTCTTTCTTCAGTAAAATGACTTAAAATGACTTACGGTAAAATAATTTTGGAAGGTTAAAAAAAAAGAATGTTTAAAGAAACTTACAGGTTCTTTTCTGACCTTTCTGGATTGAAGTCAGCTTCCAAAAATAGCAAAGCAGGTGTCTGGAATTCCTTCCTACCTGCATGTGTCAAGGGAGGCTGTTAAAATTAATGGAGTAATACCAACGTGAAGGAGGGATAATGAATTTGTTTAGTTTTATTACTTCTCCCAGTGCTACTGAGAGATGCCAACCTGTTTACAGAAGATGTTGTAAGACACTTTCAGGGACATAAAGACCTCAGCAAATGTAATACTGAAGATGGGGCAAACCTACTGAGCTTCCTAAATGATTAACTACACATCCTTTTTCCCCCACACAGGAGGCTAATTAGCGACAGCAGACATTTTCGTAGGGTAGCCAAAACTAGGCCAGACATTTTGATCCGAGGTGTAAACCAGACCTTTCTGCTCCACGGCTGTGGGTAAGCGAGCTGTGCTGCTGTAAGAAGTTGCACCCCGGCTTTTGCCTTGCTGCTCCATCACACGATCCCAGTACTGTTCAAAAGCAGGAGGCTGTTACGCCCATTCCTTGGCACGGTAACGCACGGCACAGAGGCCGCGATGCCGGTCAGCGCAGCACCGGTCACCGGTGAGCGGGAGGCTGAGCCTGCAGCCCACCCCGGCTGCAGCAGCCCCCACCGAGTCCCTGCTGGGCCAGGCTGATGCAGCCCCCGCAGCCACTTTGGTGAGGATGGAGTTTCGTGCTGCGGGTTGCATCTGAAATCTGCCTTAGGAAATAGATATTTTCAGATGGGAGCTTTTCGAGTTGCCCAGAAGAAAAGCTCATATCTGCACAAACCAATAATGTTTAGTAGTAACAGTGTGAAGCTTCTCTGCTTTGAGTGATCTCTGACCACCTGGCTATAAGCAACTCTTTAAAAGTGAATTTAGACAGAAACTGGTACAATTTTCTCCACTCAATTAACATTTATAAAAACATTAAATTTGTTTTTGGTTAACCCCTTCTGTATCAATTACTTAATTCTTTACAGCCAGTTAAATTGTATTTGTGCTTTGTGCCAAAACTGCTAAAAAATAGGTGGCAATTTGCAAAAGCACAAGAAAGCTATATGTAGCCTTCATTTAAATGCAGTACAGTCCTTACTATGGTTAATATGTAAGTGAGAGAGGGAATATAGCTTAGAGATGGGTGTACCTGCACCAGTTACTGAAATGCTTTTCAGTATATCTAGTAAGATGATGACACAGGTAGCCAAAAAAAGAGCAGGTATATTCATAAACTATTGCAAGAAGAATAGGTAAATCTATTATAACCATGCACTTTAGAATTGCAAAAAATTCAGGTGTATGTGCCTTTGGCGCATATATATGTATGCCTGTGTATGTTATATACATAGCATATAAATTATATTTACGTGTTATATACATATTATATACATGAAGTAACTTTAAAACAGCAAAAAGCGCAATTTCCATAGGTCTGATGTTCCCTCGGTTGGAAGAACGCGCTAGGCAGCTCCATCCTCCTCCAGGAGAGGGCACTCAGACACGTCCGCAGGGTTTACACGCGGTTCATAAACTCGGAGCGTACATAGAGAAACGGGTCAGCTGAAAAATACGGACATTTATTTCTGCTTTCATGGCCTGACTGACTGCAGTGCTTCTCTCAGACTTACACACGACCCTGAACTTTCTGAACCATCCGTCTGGGGTCAAAAACACTCTCCCTAATGCTACAGCCAAAGTTCTCACAGACATCTGAAGCAAAAGTCTCATTAAGCAGCTGACAGAACTTAAAGCACTGTGTGAAGCTCAGTGTAAAGAACTTCGAGCAGGTGGTCGGTGGACGTTTCCCCTTAGCACTGCTGCTTCAGGAAGCCCCGTGTCTGGGGAGGAAGGACTGCGTTGCACCTTCCCTTCGGCCCAAGCATCCCAGCAGCGAGTCGGTAACAGTCCAAACAGCAGCTGCATCACTGGGAATCGTCTGAAAGGTGCTATTAGTCTCTTCTGTTATGCTAATGCAAGGTGAAAGTCAACACAAGTAGTAATTGTAAACCTGTTCAGTCGAAGTGCTTTGGAGCCGAGCAGGCATCCTAATACAGCTGAGAAGCTTTCTGTTTTATTTTAATTAACTCAACAAGAAAGGCAATTGAAATGAAATGTTTTCAGTTGTGTTCTCCAGTGCTAATCAGCAGCTCATTATCTTTAATCACACCAGCATTGCTGTTCTGCTTTCCCAGCGCTGTGATGAAGGGATGGAGCAGGAGAGCGTGGCAACGTATGCTGTAGGTGGGGTGGGAGCAGCAGGGAGCGGGTGGGAGTGGAGAGAAACCTGGTGCACATGTGCAGAGAGCTGAGCTGGGTCACCAGATCCACAGACAGCATTGCTGGCACCCGCTGGAAGAGCCGATCTAGCTCTTGTCCTGCTGTTTTGGCAGCCCATGTTGCAGCACTGTTGGCCTGAATGGTGAACTTGCTCCAGAAGGTAGCACGGGGCCATGTTACCACCAGGAAGGTGGGTCCTGGCACTCCCTCTCCCACCTCATCCTCGCAAGGCTTTGGAGGCTTTACAGGTGATGCACTCATAGAGATGCTCAGATCCTAATGTGTAGTTGCAAAATGATAACTTGCCCTCCTAAGGGCCAGTCCAGGCAAAAGGACCTGGTTTGGCTGGGTCTCCTTTCCAGCTCCCTCCAGGCCTGCAGTGTGCAGCATGCTCCAGGGCATGAGCACCTCTGGTCTGCCCAGAAGCAGACCCGGTGCCGAAATCACTCAGCGGTGCCAACCCCGGGGACGCAAGGGCAATGCTGGGGCTCTCCTGGGGCTCCAGCCCAGTCCGAGGGGTCTGTTTCCTTCTGCACACCATGCGAGGGACCTCCTTGCCTTTCCAGCTGCAAGGCCAGGATCCCTGGGCAGACCAGAGCCAGCACCCACTTATCTGTAAAAATGTGAGCATCCGAATTCTTACAAAAACATTTAGAGCTTGCAGCTGCCTCCAGTCCATTGTTTTCTTACATCTCCCTTTCTCTCTAGCATGAGGTGGTTAACCAGGAGAACAACAACTCTGCTAGTTCTTGCAGCTTTTGGGTACCAAGCCCAAATGGCCCTTTCTGTCTTGAAGTTATGGGTTTCTGTTGTCTTGCTTGTCTGTCCTCTCAGACCCCCGTGTCCAATAATGATGTGTCTGTCTCCTTTATGTGTTCTTCTTCACTGATTTAATAACCTGTGCCACCTCACCATGGAGTTGTCTTAGTGCCCATGTTTTGGGAGGAATTTCGGAGACATCGAGTATCTATACGAGTCTCAGGGTTTGATAGTTCCCCTCATTCTTGTGTATTGCCAATCTTTCAACATTTAATACTGATAAATTCAATGATGCTACTTTTAAAAGGACTATTTCTAGGGCTGTAGATGTAAGCATGAAGCAGTATTTTGCAGTATTTTGCAGTGAGAGAGATGTAGGTAGTGGATAACAAGCTGTAGATAAAATACCCAAAAGAATGAAATCCTTGTTTGGAAGATCCAAAAGCCAAATTAAATCCAGATGCAATCGAGAAACAGAGCCAGACAAAAAGTCAAGTTTTGGCTGTGGTTTTATAAAAACTCATCCAACAAATAGAGTTTGCAGAGCCATCACACCTCTGAGATTTTATTTATCTGGATCACTGATAAGAAGAGTTAGCAGTGTTAGGTATTGCCAGATTCCAGATGAAATAATTCAATATAGAGCAAACACAGATGATCAGCAGAGTAAACCTTCAAGCCAGAACACCAAACACAAAATTCTACTTTTGGGTATTAGAAGTGCTCGGGGGAATGTACAAGGTCTATAACCAAGCTGTAAGCATCACCTGCTCCTGGGCATTGCCCCGGTCCCCGCAGAGCTGAGGGCAAGGCTCCAGCTGACCTCAGCACTGCAGAGCAGGCTCTGTGCGGCTGCCCGGCCCCCGGACAAGCCGGACCAGGGGCTGTGCGAAGAGTCCGCGCCGAGCCTGGAGATGGGAACGTGTCCCTGAGGAGGGCTGCCGGGTGACACCTCAGCGCCACATCTCCCCTCAAACAGAGAAACGGGGCTCAGCAGCCCCAGCTTTCACACGCCACAAAGCCCAAGGAAGGGGCAAAACCAAAATTCTTTCCTGCTCATAGCCTAAGAGCGGTAACATGGTGTCTGAAAGCCTTTGGGATCCTACGGTTCATAACACCTCGGTTCTTCCCGGCGTTAATGTCTGCGCATCACCATCCTGCTGCAAGCCGCTTTGCTGTGTGATGGATTCAGTACGCATTGTACGAGTGTGTGTTACATCAGGCAGATCTTGCATAAAGGTTACCAGACTTTTTTTCCTTGTTTCTTTTTTTTCCACCCCATTTGAACTGGTTAGCAAAAATACAGCTCATCCAACATTAGTAGGTACGTAAATTCCATTGCTTCATTGCTCCTCATATTTTTGGAGAGTGTCTGTAACCTGTTCATAAAGATGAAGGTAAATGACCACCATCGTTATGAAAAGGATGGAGGTAAATGACCACCAGAAATATTTATCGGGGATGACAAGGGCTCAAGAGCCAACAGCTAGCCACATGCGTTGGACCCCCAGCCACAAGCAGCACACCCCTGTTCGGATGCATGTGATGTGTTTCGGGTTTCCTGGCCGCACTGTTAGATGCCACGTAATGCTATGGGTCAGGTTCACTCCTGGCGCAAGTTCAGTGAAATCAAATCATCTGCCTTTGGGTTACTGGTGCTGCACCAGGGACTAATTTGGCCCATGGTGTTTAATTTCGATTGTATTCAGTTTGAATTAGCATTGGTTGTTTCCCACAGCGGGCACGCTTTACAAACAGGAGTTTTCTCTTCACCTCCTGCTGTGTGTGTCCCAGTGCATCTTCTTCCATCTTTGAAAAATTATTCTGAGTCCTATTGTATTTAAGGGAAGTATTCATCAATGGAGAGAGAAACGAGGATTAGCCCCACACCTGCTCGCCCCTCCGCTAAGGAGTCGGGTGAAGCAGAGGAGGAGTTCTGCCAAGGGAAACGGTAGCAGCGAGCACTGTTGATGTAGATAGAAGTAAAAAGTCTGCCCTGAGGACAGCTTGTCACATGAAGCCTTCTGTGCCATTAATTACAGTTCCAAGATGCAGATGAAATATGTATGTGATAGAAGAGGTTTGCTTTCTAATGTTCGAGTGCTTTTTTAAAGAGACAGCATCAAGCCAAGCCTTCAGCTCACACATAGCTGGTTTTCTTTCCTCGTTGCTCATAGACGCGTGCCATTTCATTCCCAAAGCACAGACAGTAGCTCTGGTTACATCTCCAAAGGCCGATTTCTTCCTGGGGAACCTACAGGAAGGGCTCTAAGACTGACAGACTGTCTGTGGGCACATCAGCTCTCACATCATTATCTAGAATTGTGAGAGCAATCCCAGCGTCATTTTATCTGCCAGGGAATTACAACTTATATAGAACTCCATGCAAAATAAAAAGGCATCACATGAAGAATTGTAATTCAGCATTAGCTACTATTTTTGTATTTCATATCAAAAGCATAACAAGACCTTTAACGAAAATACAACATGAGTGTACTAATTATAGAAGTACACTGAGCTCTCAGCCGGGACAGGAGCTCCAGAGATAGACACAGCGTAAACAGGCAGTATAAAGCAGCTCCTGCCCCAGACAGGTTACAAAGGGAAACTTTGCTATCTACAGAGGGAAACTGAGGCAGGGAGAAATTTAATCTTTTGATTAGTGTCACAGAGGCGATCCCTGGCAGAGCCAGGAACTAAACTTAGCCTGCCGAGTCCCGGCAGCAGCAGCCCTTTCCCCGGGACAGGCTGCATTCCTCCCCTGAACACAGCTGAGCAATAAATAGCAGCGGGCGGGGGAAATGGAAAGGAGAGCAGGGAGAGCTGAGGGCTCTCCACCTAGGTTGGTGGTGACCTGGCAAAGCAGTGAAGCGGCCGGGGAGGAGGATTTGCAGCTGGGAGAGCTGTGCCTGCGGCCTCTGAGCAGTGCTGGGGGTGCGCAGTGGGGGCAGGAAGGTCAGGGAGGAAGGTGCTGGTGATGAAGGTGACTTCCAGAAACAGAGCGATGTGTTTTCAGCTTCCACCCAAAACGGCTGAGCCATATGGAGATGGGTTTGAGGCCAAGCACAGCCCGGCTGTGTGAGGGGGTCGGTGGGCAGCAGGCCCTGGGCAGGCTGCTTGCGGTCACAGGACCACCCCCTGCACCCCTGCGGCACCAACAAATGCTGGCTTGCCACGAATTTTTTGTCCTCCTTGTTTTTCTAGTGGCAGTGATGCCCGTTTCCCCCACGGGTTCTCTCCAGCATCCCCACCACATCACAGCGGTCTCCCGCTGCCTCTCCAGCAGCCTCCGCTGCAGCGCTGCCTGACAGCCCAGCCTCCCCCTTCAGACCCCCACCTTCCTCCTGTGTCCCTGTAACCCTGCCAGAGCCACTGTCAGGGGTGGAGGTGGCACACGCGGGCCAGCTTCGGGGCTCCGTCGGGGCTGCGTGGCCAGGCTGGCCACCCATGCTAGCTGTGGTTCACTGTGCCAGCCTGTCTCTAGTCAGGCAGCCCTAAACTAGTCCAGTCTCCCGCCTTTAACAGAGTCCCAGATGTTTTCTGGAAGCTGCAGGAACTTCAGTGCCTTTTGGACCTCGTCGCTGCTTGGGACTAGCCAGTGGGTTGAGGATTTATTACCGAAGGGACTGTGCAAATCTTCTTTCTTGAAGAAGCAGCGATGAAAAGGAACATTAAATTGGCAAGAAAGCAGCGGGCCAAATTCTGCCTGCAGATGGGTGATTGAGAGCCTATGGTTACTTCAGTGCCAGCAGCATGTGCCTTTCCAAGGGCTCACTTTAATCTGAGGAGCCTCCCAGAAGAAGAAGGGAGACATTAGGAAGGGAGGACTGGCGGCAAAGGTGCGGCTGGCCAGGCTGTGCCCACGGGGAGGACAGGGGAAGGGAGCCGTAACCTCCTAAAAATGAGCAGCTGGGTTTCTGACGGCATGTGTGCTGAAAGGAGAAGCGTCCTTCGCTTTCTCTCCCTCCCCTTCCCTCGCTGAAAAACTCAGCTCGAAGGAAAAATCTTTTCTCCGAATGGAAATACGATTGCCACATTGCCCTTTGCGAAAGAAACAACTTGACATTTGACCATACGTGGAATTTCCTTAGATGTGGGCTCTGCCGCGACAGATTTCTCTGAAGCTTCCGCTGCTTTCTAAATTAAAAGAAAAAAAATATCAACGGTGGTTTAATTTTCAGCTGCAGCCTATGGGCTTCTCTGGTCTATTCCATGCAAGGTTAACATCTCATCATTAATAAGGTTTTTGTAACTTTTAAGCATAATTTTGTGATAAAATGTAACTAACTATACACTGGTACTGTACTTGAAGGATCCCTGATTAGTCCACATTAGCTGCTGCAGTGATAGCCGGGGGACAGCATTTCAGCACATCTAACTCTGCTCCGCACAACAGAATGATGATTTTATGTGCAGGCCCTGCTGGTTAGCTGAGTGCTGGGGTTTCAGAGGCAAGCGTTCAGCTGCTTCTACTAATTCTTGCCATTTCTGTGGATTAATAAAATCATAGGTGAGGAATGAATCCCGGATACATCAAGAATACCGGCTTGGGTTTGTGCCAAAGGGGAGTAAAGGCACAGTGTGAACCAGGCGTCACCGAGAACTGCAAGAGCAGCCCCGGGAGGGTGCGAGAGGTGGCAGCAGCCCTGGCTCTGCTCTGAGATGGGAGCGCCGGGGTTTGTTGAACTGCGTGACCAAATGCTGGAATTCCCCTAACTGCCCCACTCCAGTGAGGTTACGATGCCTCTCTGCAGAAATGGCAGTGGGAGAAATTTAGTTGCCAGATTAGCCCTGAACGAGAACTGGGGAGTGAGAAGGAAGAAGCAGCTTCATGCATCCAATTAGGAAACTGCAAGGAAGCTTGTCTCTACAATTTTAAGGCATAAAATGTTTGATCTGTGCTTCCTGAATGCCTCCAGCTCCCAGGGCAGGCTGGGACATTTACTCATAGAGCCTTTGCTGCGTGGATGGTTGGACTTGATGATCTTAGAGCTCTTTTCCAACCTATGATTCTATGATTCTATGACTACTGAGTATCTCAAGATATTTCAGTTGTAGAAAGCGACTACAGCTTATCGTAAGCTGTAAGATATTTCAGTTGCAGAAGTGACTACAGCTTATCAGAGAGCAAGCCCAGCCCAGTGGACACCGAGCAAGTCGCTGAGCTGCCCCGGGCCTATGGCAATGCAGCCAGGCTGGCGAGCGTGTGGCTGCAAAGGGGTCTCCTGGACCAGCTGCATCACTTCAGTCCACCAAGGAGGAGGGTGCTGTTAAGTGGAAGGATGTCACCTACTTAAAGCCCCTTCTTCAGCAGCTGTTCCTAACCAAAATGCCAGCACAGCAGTGCCAGGCACACCATCAGCCTGCTGGGCAAAAATATTTTTCCATTCATTGAGACTTTCTATAAGAAGCAAAAACAAAGATTCTCACATTTTTCATGAGCATTGAATGGAAACACAAGGCTTTTTTCTCTTCCCTTTCTTCAATAACAATAAGCAAATTAGCTTTATTGAGACTCTCCTGTTTGCATGTGGCACTCCAGATTGACAGCCTGATGTAGTGAGTTCCCCTGTTTGCCCCTCAACCACTGTGGAGCAGAGACCAGGCTCCCCTGCCACCATCCCAGGGCCTCAGGTGATGACTCTAGGAAAGTCACTTCACCCCTTTCTGGGATTTCCTCCTCTCTGTGCTGGCAGGGGGGGCTGTGATCCCTCCAGGGCTCTGCGTGCCTGTCACCCCACACTGCCTGGCTCAGCACCAAGGCACCGCAGACCCCGCTGTGCATCTAGCCCAGGCTTCCCACCCCACAGCTGAGAATCTCACCACACCAAGGCAGGCCTGAATTCCTCCTTGAGGCAGCTGGAGGTGCATGTAGTGAAAAACGTCAGTATCAGAGAACCTAAAATTAATACAATCCCTTTTTAAAATGAAAACTGCTTGGAAATACTGTTTACGTGCTATTAAAGCAGCCAGAAGTGAGCTTTCCTTTTGCCCCATCAACTTGCCTCACCCTCAACACAACTTAAAAGGTTGCTTATGTGGTAATCTTCTTTATTCTCTATTCCCAAGGAGTCTTGTCCTCTCTACAGAAATTGGCAACGAGGTCACCGCTTCCGTTAATTGTGACTGTGTTTATCGTAAGAAGGAGGCGGCTCCAAATGACTAAGAATGAAAACTCCTCCCAGATCATTCCCACTGTCAAACGCTGGTGACGAATGTCTGCAAAGAAGAAAATGAAAGTGGGTTGTAAAGTGGATCATATTGCACGATGTTACAAACTTCATAGGTACCCTAATGAATAATTTCCCCTGCTGTCCAACTCTGATTCCATTAGCAATTCCTTAATTAATTCTGTCTCTTAGCACAGCAGACCTTCACTCAGTGTCGTGGAGACAGCAATTGCCTCAGCAGAGAAGATCAGCTGGAGGATTATCAGACCTCTCTGGTGCTCTGTCTCTGCTGCTGGTCATTCCCGAAAGCACAGTTCGTTCCTGCTCCAAGCTTGGGATGAACACCCGACCTTTTGGTTACCTGTGGTGGTTAACCTTGGTCTGTGACCATTTTAATGATGTATTTTCAGCTTTATGAAAACATCTTGCTATTCTTGACATAGCACTGAGCAGGGAGAAAGTCTTGGGGGTGAGAATGGAAATAAGATTTCATTTATTTGAAAGTAGGGCTGTGTATGGCTGATGTAAATATTCTGTGTTGGTAACGTACTATTTAGGCCTGGTTTTAATAAAGACTGAAGGTAAGCGAAGATGTGGTGTCTCTCTGACCTATGGTGGAAGGAGGAGGCTTTCACTCCCTCAAAACACATGCTGGTGTTGCCAGGGTGAGCCAATAATTCCAGGTGTCTGACAACTCACCTTCCTTTATCACCGAACCCATACCCTTGATCACAGATGGCTGCAATTAGTCCCCAGAGCACTGGTACTACATGATGAACGCTGTGTCTTTTGCCTTCTGAAAGGACGATACCGCACCTTCGTAATTCCTCTTGGGATTTTCTGGCTCTGAAGCCTTTGTCAGCTAACCTTGGAGATACAAGCTGTCTAGGGAAGTTATTGATTCCTCTCATCTCCACCTCCCTGCCCAGCTAGGTTGATTTATAGGAATTTTGGTAGGAACCACTAAAAACCTGGCAGAGCTCATTAATTTGTGAATCTTTTAAAGACTTCCCTCATTGCAGAGACCATCTGTTTGCCTGAGTGTTATTTTTGCAGCTGCCAAATCAGGTTTGCAAGACTCTCACCTTCTCCTCAAACCCACCACTTGATACCATAATATTTACATTCAGGGCTCGACACTCCTTCTTCCACCAGATCTGTACGGAGCACATGCAGCTACACTCAGCTGTGCAAGACTCAATCTTCACCCCACTGAAACAAACAGCAATAATGCCATTAAAACCAGAAGCAGCAAGATCAGGTGGAATCCTATAATTGTTCTTGGCTTTTTAGATTCGCCGGGAGACTATTCAGTAACACCTGGAACATTTGCAGAGGGAAATCCTGTTAACACCGATTGCAGCTGTGCATGAAAATCTACTGCGTGTGGATGGGAAAGCAGCTTCGGCCCTGGCCCCCCTGTGTGGGGTGACTCCTGCAGAGCCTGCCCGCAAACAGCCTCCTGCGTTTCTCAGCAGATGCTGAACGCTGGGCTCACGCTGTCACGCTCACCTTCTCTCCATCCTTGTGGAAGCACGTTTCACCTGAGCGCCAGGGCAGACTCATTGTGGTACCCGGTGTGTCAGGAGACATTGCCAGCAACCACTCCGACAGCTCAGCAGCCAGTTTTGTCTTTCAGACATAGCTTTTCTCTTTCCTCACGTAATTTCACTGGCCTTTCGTAACCCCTCCCTAGAGAACCCAACCGCTTAGAAATTCAATGAGACTAAATGCCACCAAGATTCAGACCATCCACTTGTTTCTTCTTTAAGATAAATCCTCCTCCAGGTCTTTGATCTTCTTATTTTATTTACTCTAGATCTACATTTTTGCATAGAATATTTTATCTACGAGCCAGCAATTATCACTGGTAAGGTTCACATTTCTTGGAGATAGCTGGAATTTCTCCCTCATTTTCTCTTTGAATGTGCAAAATTATTTTCCCTGCCATTGGACTGGCATCACCTGACACAGATAATCTTCTGATCTTCTTTCTGGGGTGACATCAGAGGAGATGATGGAGACATTTCCTTTCTTGAATACAAAGCTCAGATGCAATTGTGACTAGTGAAAATCTTGTTAATAAAATTTTAAAAAGTACAGATTAATGCAAAATGGTGATACACCTGGTTACTTTGATGGGCTGCTTTTACTTTTCTATTTGTTGTTTTCTGGAGGAGTGTTTCAGCTGTCAGCTGCGTCTTGCCTTTTTTCACTCACTTTCCCTTCACTGCATGCACCCACAGGAGAACCTGTCAGTGCATCAGCTTCTCTTGTGATTGCATTATTACACTTCCCATCCATCAAGTTGAAATGTGAACAGAATGTGTCAGGAAACAGTAATGAAATAAAATCCCAATTATTGGAATTTTCTAAGCACTTGACTTGTAGTCTGAGCCTGGTTACTTTCCTCAGGGTAGTCTTCCACTGATGGCTGTGCAGAGGCTCAGGCCCCTCTGACCAACAGCCCTGGAGTCATTTCTCTCCCACACGTGCACTGGCACAGCATCCCACGGACCCTGGATGTGGCCCGCTAGTCCCATGGGCATGGCCAGGACTGCACCGAGGCCGCGTCAGCAGCTCAGGAGGTGTGGGGCTGGCAGTGGGGTGGGTGGGTGGTGGCTGGCCAGCACATTCACCTCTTGCTTCTCCGCACTTTGTCTGGGTGGAGGTCAAAAGCTGTGGTTAATTTTACCCCTTATGCTAGAGGACAGAAAGGCTCATGCTCTCCCCACAAGCCGCAGGGCTTTTCAAGGGGGGAAAACCAGTCTTTGCCAACAAATTCCTACCCACCACTCCCAGGGAAAAACAGCACTAGGAGCAAAAGACTCAAAGCATGTTCTGAATTTACTCAGCTTGTCTGTCTGTGCTGGCAGGAATGTTTAGCTTGTCCGAGCGTGGGTCGTGCTCTGGAATAGTCCCCGCCTGCGGGACTGCCTTTTGGGCTTTTCAGGGCCTCTAGAGAAGCTCACCCACGTCCTGATGCCAACCTGCTTATATCAGCCTGCAGCTTCTCTCGCTCTCTCTAGCTCTGTCCCTCCCCTCCCCCTGCCCAGGCTGCGAATCCTCCAGTACCCAACAGGCAGAAATCTCTTCACACGGCATGAAAAACTCAAAGGAATTTGCATAAATTAGAAGGGAGAAGCACATTTCAGCCATTCTCTACTTAAACTGCGTGGAAATCACAATGATGGGAGATATACAAATGCCTGCTGAAGCAGGCAGTAAGGCGCTTGCTTCAATCTCACGGAAAATTGAGGATTTGATAATCAGATCTGACTTAGTTAGCTAAAGAAATCACTCTCGCTCCTTGTGATATCCCTTTGCCAGTAGGGAGAAAGGAAGAAGGAAGAGTAATTCGCCCACGCTCCTACAGGGGTGACAAGCTTAGCAAAGCCCTTCCACCAGTAACGTTAGCAGGCGGCCAGCATCTGGCAGGGCCTGAGATCTCACAGCGAGAACCACAGCTCCCTGTTTTTCCTACGAGGTTTGGATGAGACCGGCTCCATCCGTGGCTGAGTGAGAGGCGAGTCAGAAACAGCAAAAAACCCTGGTCCAGCTGCGATCTTTCGGGTGGATCTGGCTCTCTACATGGTCAGATGGCTACGCGTGTCAGGCTGTGGGGAAAATGAGGATCCCACACAGCATTTAAGATCTTAAAGACCAGATTTTCCAAGGCATTGAGGCACTTAGATCAGAAACCTAATGGGATGTGTAAGCTTCTAGGTTAGAAACTAAGTCCCGCGATGTGTCTTGCTCATTTAGGTGACAGATAATATTTGGGCACTAAAGTGACTGTGTACTTGTACCATTGTAGGTGCTCTGCACACAGCTTTCCCCACACATATCCCCTTTCCCCAGGCATATCAGCCCAGCTCCAGGTTCTCCGAATCTCAAAAGCCCTTTGCATAGTCCAGACTGTGGGTTATCCGCAGGATTTGTGGCATAAACAACAAATAAGACTTTTACTTTTCTTCTTGGAAAGCTCTGGAGACTGGTACGGACAATCTAGCAAGCGCTTAGGTATTTAAAGGTGCATCGGGGCGATGCAACTGTCTCATGCAGGAGACCAAATGAGTCCAGGCAAGCAGTCTTTAGGAAATATGCCAATGACTTCCTTCTATACATTACATTTACCATCCCACTCATGGTATTTGTCATGGATTTTACGCAGAGGACTCTCTGTTGGGTAGTAGTATGAAGCAGACAGATTCATGACTGGTTCTCACTGTGTGTTGAAGGATAAGCATCCTTCAGGTTCCTTGGAAAGCCCAAGTGAGAGCAGATATTGACAGATATCCAGCACATTTCCCACATTAGTTTAACACCTCCTAAAATAATATGTTCTTTATTTCTCACCTTTTATTGTTTAGTTCAATTTTTGGCATTAGCATTTTTTGCCGTGACAGACATCAGGCATATTCATAAATTCTCAAAACTTTCTCCTTTCAGACTTAAATTTTCCAGGCTTGGCCTTTCTCCAGGAGCAAGCATGGCTTTTTTTCAGGCTGAGAAACAGAGGAAGTTAAAAGAAATTGTTGGGTTTACTCCAAAAATAAAAGTCTCATAACCTCTCAAAAACCAACACTATAACTAAGGTATCCAGGGATCAAAGCTAATTTTTTAATTGGATTAGTCATTCATCAAAGGAGGGTGTTTCTGAGTATCATTGTAAGAATTAGATCTGATTTGTTCAGCTTTTGACCCCATGGATAACGTCATGCTTTAGCGTTTCACTGAAGAGCTCTCCAAAGGCCAAATCCTAACAATGGCTCTGGCAGACAAGCTCTTGCCAACTTTGCTGTAATAGTTTAAGATGTATTTGTCCTCCACCTTAGTCTTCTCTGCCCGTCTTCCCAAAGATGCTGACCCCCTGTAGCAAACTTAGCCAAGGATGATGTAATGGGGGTGACTGAGGGAGGCATAGGTTTCTTAAATTGCTCTTGAAGATGAGCTAGAGCTGAGACACCAGTCTGTGATTTGGCATGCCTTCACTGCAGGCACTTGTCCAGCTCTGCTGGAGGGCTCCAACCTTCGGAGGAGGAGCACCAGCACACAGCTGTGAGAGGTAACTTCGAAATCAGCTGCAGCTGTTTGCTCTGTGAATGCAAGTCGGAATGGTGAGCCCTTGATCCTGCAAATACTTACGCATGTGTTTGACTTTATAAGTGTGAGTAGTTCCAGGAACTTCAGTGGGGCTTAAAGTTGAATTGGCACGTAACCGCTTGCAGAACTCGGAGCCTGCGTTTGCACAGGATCGAGCTAAGAAAGCTTTGATACAGACACATTGGAGCAGTATGTTTCTGCAGCAAAACTGCACTGGAAGAAAAGTCCTCTGGTCTGGTTTAGGCCTTCTTCCCTTCCCAGATGTGTACTGAGATTGAGACCAGACATCTCCAAGTCTTTCTATCTTTCAGAATAGCTAGAGGCCACTCCTTGAGCCTGTGGGCGGCAGCAAGATGGAGAAGCTACGCACGATGCCCTACACTTTTCCTCCTTGTACAGCCTCTTTGGCAAAAAGCACAGCCTGAGGCTCTGGTTCTCCCCAGAGCCGCCTCCCATGTGAGCCGTACACCAGTGAACATCCCCGTGCTGTTGCATGAGCAGACCTGGAACAGCCACCCACAAGGCTGTCCCTGACAGAGTGATGCCAACAGACCTTCCTGCCAGCAAAGCCCAGCAGCCCTGGCCACCCCCAGCCCCGCTCGCCCAGCCCTGTGCAGGCGACCCGAGGGATGGTTTTGGAAACTTCTATTTGCATTTGCAGCTATTTTAGATTCTTAGCCACTGGCCTGATAACCTGACAGACTCCGTGGCTAGCTATGCTGCTGAGTAACCAGCGGAGTATTAGAAGTCTTCTCTTCAGAGAGAAAGCAGACAGAGGCTGGCACTGTCAGCCTTCGAGTGCTCAGACTGAAGAACTGAAGTAAAACCAGCCTAAATTTCTCAGAGGTGCTGAGCCCACTGAGCTCCTCGTATAATTCATGTAAATTAAGCCTTTTTTTCTTCAAGGCATTTTGAAAAATGGTGTCCCCTGGGGCTCCAACAGCTCATTTCCCCAAGGGGCTCTGTCTGGCCACAGCTTCTGGAAGCATTTCCCAGTGCCCCCCCTCCAGATCCCCCCTCTTGCCTTCCTCTCTTCCCAGCCCTCACACGGACTCTGGCTCCAAAACCCTGACATTTGTGAAGGGCTCAGACACTAAGGTCTGTGTCGGGTAAAGCACAGACTGTCCCTGAATGTTCCCAGGAGAAAAAGTGGCAGCAAACCACTCCCCCGGGTGCTGAGGCACCCACCAGGTCCCCACACCTCCCTGCCGAGCCCACTGTGGGCTCTGACGCTGCCAGAGCCCTCGCTTGCCCTGCATTAAGGTACCCAATGAACACACCAGTGTGCAGGGGTATCCTACTGACTGGACCAGTCTGGAAATCTCATAGCAAGCAAATCGCACATAAACATTTCCAAAGATTAAAAAAATAAGCTGTGGGAGCAACGGCAAAATGCTTCAGTGAGGCAGCATTAAAGCGGTGTATTCAAAGCAAGCAAAAGTCACAAAGTTACAGAGAAATCTGCACTCACAATGATATCATATACCATTAATGAGCCTTTCATAACAGTGTCGCAAAAACTGTTTCTGAGTTATTACAGTATAAACAGAAGAGCGTTTTTTTTCCTGCCTCCTTAAAGAGATCCACCCTGGCTCCTGCGCGCTCCCCAGCAGCACGTATTTCTGCTCAGACCCTGGTGTAACCTGCAGTCGGAGAAGGTACAGCGCAAGATGCCGGAGCGTGCCCCCCAGCCCGCCTCCTCCCCCCGCAGCTCCCCGGGAGCAGGAGTGCCCCGGCAGCCCGGCTCCCACCACCACCAACCCCACCGCACAGCAGCCAGCCCGCTTCTCCAGCGCAGATTTGCGGCTCAGCTCTTAAAAGCCGTTTCATAAATATTCGATGGCCTTTCCGACAGGGTAATGTGCCTCTGTGACATTAAAGAGGAAACTCTGCGAAGGGGAGGGATGACAACAAATTTATCCACCAATAGCACACTCTTTTGGCACAAAAGCACATTCTTATCTTTACATCCCATAATGAGAAGGCAGGGACGGGACTGTTGCTCCAGCTCTCTGGGTGGGTAGATGTACAGTGTGAGAGAAGTGTGGCTGTAAATTGTCCGATATTTTTTTTCCCCGCTGCCTTTGCAAGCAGAAGGACCCGTGCTTGCGTTCCCGCTGTGGTTTTCCGAAGCCCCCGGTGAGGAGGACTTCTCGCACGATGTCAGACTGCGAGGGACTGCCTGTGGGTAAGCGCCAGATTTATATTTACCCTGGTGTCCTGCCGACTCGTTTGCATTCTCAGATTGCAAAGTCACACATGAAGCTGCTTGCTTTCGAAGGGAGCCGGAGCCGCAGCAGGGAGAGGAGAAACTCCCCGCAACCACTGCGGATCCCGGAGCGGTTCCGTACGAGCTGTGGTGGAGGGCTGGCACGGGTGGTATCGCCTGGATTTTGTCTAAAGGCACAAGGGCTGGACAGGAGGAAGGGTTCGGTGATTCAGGCAGATGCTCTGAAGCGTCTGCGGCCGGAGAAACGATGGTATTGACGCACGTAGTCTCGAGCTTGCGAAGCAGAGTTTCTGGGGATGGGTGCTGCAGGACCAAGCGCGCTGTGTACGTGTCCTGTTCATGCCTTGATAAACCTTCCCGGATGGTAACGGATGCAGAAAGGGCAGATAAATGTAATGTGAAGGGTTTATTTGCTGAAAGGAAATAGAAATGTACCTTATTTTCAAAAGCAGTGCCTTACGTGTTTTGCCTATATCTGGAAAGGGGTCCTTTCCTAGCACTTATGGCTGTGTATGTCAAACTTCACCGAGCAGGAGAGCGCTCAGCAAGAAGCATGTTTCTCAGCTGTTTGTTTTAAACTTCTATAGGAATTGTAAACATCAACTAGACTGTCTGCACAAAAGGAAACTCCTGTCAAAATGCTGAAGTAATTGTCTGCCAAGGCATTTTGCGAATAAAGAGATGGACCGTCGAAAACATCTTTTTTTTCCTTTTTTCCTTTTGCCATGGCAAGCATTTCTCTTTTCACATATGTATATACACGTTTACATACACATACTGTGTAGCACTCGTGTTGCACTGGCCTGTGAAGGCTGCGTGTCAGAGATGAGGATCTGGACTAAAAAGCAGGGCTGGAGAAGGCGAAGGCTGCTGCAGTGCTTTTTTTTTTTCGTCTCTCTCTGCTTCCATCTTACAAAACCAATCCCAAGTCCAAAAAAGTGCATTCAAAACCAGAGCGGAAAAATATAAATTATGTATAGGGTGCAGAGAGAACCACACTGTGCACAATTCCCCCTGCCGCCGCTATCGTTGTTTAAAGAGAGGAGAGGTGGAGATGAATAGTTCCTGCTCACCTGCTCAAAGGGCTGATCTGCTAAGCAGCAAAGCTGCCTTCCTTCAGGCTTTGATTTTCAGGGCCTGACCTCAGCTTGCTTGTTAAGCACTCTGAGTTGAGGGTGGGATATTTCAGGGTGACAGTGACAGTATTTAGCTGGCATCTGATATTAATGATGAAACTGATAGTGAGCGTGCATGGCATGTTGTGTGCAGCCGTTACTGATATCTCAATTACCTTTGCTGCTGAAAGGACCTAGGTGGTTTCCTCCAGAAAAGTGTTCGTAGATGCACGATTTGAGGGAAGGAAGCAGTCTGTTCTGGGCAGGAATGAAAGGTAGAGACAAAGTGGTGTTTAGATGTGGACGTGGATCGGAAATGTGCCAGCATATGCAGAGGGAAGGTTCATTTATCTCCGTTCCCCCCATAACCCTTCCACATCCTGCAGCCAGAGCTGGCCTTGCCAGAGGACTGGTCAGGGCTGAATGGTGGCCCACTGCGTGGACTTTCTGTCATTTTCTGGTTCATGCACGTATAGATGTATGCGTGCATGTATGTATATATAAATACACACAAAACTGGCACTAGAGATGGAAATGGTGGCACTCCTGCAGTTATTAAGCAACTCTAGTCAACCAGTTGCTGACAGCTTGCTTTTCATATCAGGGTATTTTGAAATCAAATAGTACTCTTTGTGGTTATTGCTCTTTTACTAGCTAGTTCAGAGTTTAAAATTTCAGCAGCAGATCTCCATAAAAAGTGTTGCAAAAAATCAGCATCAGTCTTTCCAAAATAGCGATTAGTGTCCACTAGTGCAGAAATACCACTCTATTGAATCCAATGACCATAGTAGGGCTGGCACTATACTTCTAAAATCCTTATTTTCAAACGTGGTCAGATAACATAGCTGCAAAGAGCTGTTGCAGTGACAGATACCACTAGCATTGCAATGTGGCTAGAATCCAGAGCCTTGCTTACAACACAAACCGTACAGACGTGTGCATGCATCCATCCATACACATGCAGACAGCTATAAATAAGCTCAGCCAAAGCCCAATATTAGTCAACCGTATGTATTGCTTCACCAACTGCTTTGCAAAGGGTATGCCTCCTGAACGACCTGGAGAACTGCAGTTTGTAGTTACAGTAAATTCATACCAGAATTTTTAGACTGCTTTCAGCCTACACAAGAATGTAGCAAGAACAGCTGCGTAATTGTTCCCTCGGACAAGCAACCCAGAGGGAACCGCTGAATACAATCTTTGAATTAAATAGCTGGAAATGAACGGGTTGATATACCAATAATTTTTCAACAAGAAGCTTTATTCAGTAAGAGTACCCTACTTCTAAGCTGGAAATGGTTATGCAATTTTTCAGGATGAAAGCATTGGGGTTTTTTAAATCTCTGTTTTACATTCGATTCCAGCGTGGCTGCACCCTTTCGTTGATGTGGAATGGAAAATTAAACATATGATGAAAAGAAAGTTTTATTTTGTTCTTTTGAATGTAGCACAGAAGACANAAAAAAAAAGGATCCTAGCTGTCAGATTACAGATTCAATGTAAGTAAGTGTATAGTCATTTTGGACTGAATTCATACCAAAAAAGGCACTCGAAAGCATCGCTATCAAAACAATCTACTAGTGAACAGAATTCTAAAATTTACACTGTTAATTTCCCATTGTAGCACGGGGAGATAAGGCAGAAGGATCAGTCACTTCAGGACAAATGCATTCCTATTTCTTTCTTGTTAGCAGTTATTGACATACCGATGCTATCCATTAGTACCAGCTACATAGATTTACTGTCATTCCTACATGCAGATAAAAGAAAAGCACATCAATTATTTAAGTGCTTCCTCTTGTGTGTATTAGTTTTCTCTTGTAAGGAGACATAGTTCAGTCTCCGTACGACTGAACTGCTTTTTACGCACCCAGCGTTTTGATTAGGAATATATGAGTCATGATGGCTCTGGTTCTTAACACAATCCTTTTGACTTCAGAGAAACCTCTGAAGTCACGCAAAGGTTCTTAAAGTGCCTCTTTCCTTATTTTCTTCTTTCTTGCTTCAGCCACAGACTGATTTTGAATGGCATGGGGAACTCTTTGTGGATAACATCACTGTTGCAATAACGCAAGGTATTCGTTAGCAGATGAAGATTGTATTCCTGTAGCGGGAGTAGCTATTCAGATGCAGGGAGCCTTATATGTACATTCTCTGTTATTTACTGTAACAGGGCTAAGAATCGAAGAAACAGAATTGATTTAGCTTATTCTGCAGCAGGTGGCATGCGAATCTAACTGGATTTCCTTAAAATTTCTCCCAAACTTTCACTGGCCTCGTTTCAACGGAGAAGGAAGCAAGACCTTTCATCTGAAAAGTCAGTTCCTGACTCTTTAGCTAAATACTTCCTTTCAAAGTCAAAATTACACATTTCAAACATGTCTTTAAGACAGACTGGAGCCAATTTGCTAAAAATGGTGTTTTCAGAATCAGGATATCCCAGAAACCTACAGGAATTTAATTTTCCCGAAATTGAACACATATTTTACACTGTCACGGGGAGTCCATTCAGCTGAGCCAGAGAGGCTGCTAGTGAGCAAGACCTTCATCTCCCACGCTGGGCTGTCTCTAAACAGCCGCTGGGAATACAATATGGCACAACCGTATTTTTGTTACAAAAAATCATTGGAAATGACTCAGCACATGCACGAACAGTACTCCTGTCAAATAAAATTGCCCCACTTCCACATGCTCATATTAGAACAGGGCTATGCTTCGAACTAATCTTTCATCAGACTTAGTAAAAAATGTCTAGGTTCTTGCAGATAACCCTGTGTCCCCCTTCGGGCTGGAGCACCAGCTCCACTTTGCACTGTAGACCTCAGATGCAAGGTCCTGCCTCAGACACTAACGCTGCCACGTGAGTGAATCATAGAATCATAGAGTCATAGGCTGGGAAAGATCTCTTCAGTGGTCCCACTGAATACTGCTGTTCGCAGGGTGAGACCAGAAGTAAAGGGCAACACACTGAAATCACCTTGCAGAACTGCCATGGAGACTGCCTTTAGCGCTGAGGGATAAGCAGGGAAGTGGCAAGGTTTTCTTCTGACATACCAACCCAGCTACATGCTGCAGGTGAGAAAGGTAATGACATTCCTTCAGCGTCTCAGGAGAGCAGTCTGCAGGATGAAGGACAGCTCTTGACCCCACTAAAATGACCAGCACTGGTTTGCACATTCAGAGCTCCCCAGGAGCATCCCCTAGCCTGGGGAATGTGAGGCCAGATTGCTGGGGCCTCAACGCCTGCAGAGCTAGCTTTGCACAGTGAGGCACGAGCAACCATAAAATCAGTCATAGGTTGGAAAAGACCTCTAAGATCATTGAGTCCAACCATCCGCCCAACACCACCATGCCTACTAAACCATATCCCAAAGTGCCACATCTACACGTTTTTTGAACACCTCCAGGGATGGTTACCCCACCACTTCCCCAGGCAGACTGTTCTGATGTCTGACCACTCTCTCAGTAAAGAAATTTTTCCTAATATCTAATCTAAACCTCCCCTGACGCAGCTTGAGGCCATTGCCTCTCGTCCTATCGCTAGTTACTTGGGAGAAGAGACCAACACCTGCCTCACTACAACCTCCTTTCAGGTAGTTGCAGAGAGCAAGAAGGTCCTCCCTCAGCCTCCTCTTCTCCAGACTAAACAGCCCCAGTTCCTTCAGCTGCTCCTCATAAGACTTTTTCTCTAGACCCCCCACCAGCCTCGCTGTCCTTCTCTGGACATGCTCCAGCACCTCAATGTCCTTCTTGTAGTGAGGGGCCCAAAACTGAACACAGTGCTCGAGGTGCGGCCTCACCAGTGCCGAGGACAGGGGCACGATCACCTCCCTACTCCTGCTGGCCACACTATTCCTGATCCAAGCCAGGATGCCGTTGGCCTTCTTGGCCACTTGGGCACACTGCTGGCTCATGTTCAGCCAGCTGTCGACCAGCACCCCAAGGTCCTTTTCTGCTGGGAAGCTTTCCAGCCACTCCTCCCCAAGCCTGTAGGGTTGCATGGGGTTGTTGTGACCAAAGTGCAGGACCCGGCATTTAGCCTTGTTGAAACTCATACTGTTGACCTCGGCCCATCAATCCAGTCTGTCCAGATCCCTCAGCAGAGCCTTCCTACCCTCAAGCAGATTGACACTCCCACCCAGCTTGGTGTCATTTGCAAACTTACTGAGGGAGTCTCCCGTCCAGATCATTGATAAAGGTGTTAAACAAGACCAGCCACAAAACTGAGCCCTGAGGGACACCACTCGTGACCAGCTGACAGCTGGATTTAACTCCATTCACCACCACTCTCTGCACTCGGCCATTCAGCCAGTTCATTATCCAGCAGAGAGTACACCCATCCAAACCATGGGCAGCTAGTTTCTCCAGGAGGATACTGTGGGGAACAGTGTCACAGGCCCTACTAAAGTCCAGGTAGACAACATCCACAGAGGTTTGCTGCAGGCAGCGTGAGAGCAGCAGGACACAGGTGTCCTGTCCCGGGGCTTGGCGGTGGTTAGGTGGGAGCCAACTGTGTTCCCAGAGTGTCCTGAGCAAAGGCACAGGGTTAGGCTGCATCTTCAGCCTCTGCATTTAAAGTGTAGCAGGTGAGGGGTCCTTCTGCAGACAAGGTTAAATATTTATCTGGCAGGTGGGCAGCGGCTGCGCCTGCTCACTGTGTTACCAAACCAAAATGTGAGTATGTGTGCTACGCGCTACTGGGGCTCCAGGTGGGGGGTATCTGAGCTAGCAGAGACATTAACACCCATTTTCAGAAGTCTAAGCTTGCAGAAATGTACTGAAATAATATCTGGGATTAATTTTCCTATTAATTATCTTATTTTTTTCTTTTTTTGTTTTTTTTGAGGGGGAGCGCTGAAGAAGGAGAGCAGTCATTAGAGACATTTGAAGTTAGCATGAGAGTTTGCAGCTGAGATGCTGGTTAGGGATCTAGTTAAGGAAACACAGAAGATGCTACGCAGTTCCCAAGTGTTCCTCTACCCCAGTCCTACACCCTCTCCCCCCCCCCGCCTCCGCCGAACAGG
>Ga0065711_1028492_pt1 | contig 40904 bp, 23 predicted proteins | sample Hoacrofraction12_FD_59098 | JGI IMG/M metagenome (GOLD analysis project Ga0065711, IMG submission 59098) | Hoatzin crop microbial communities from Cojedes, Venezuela - Epithelial fraction 12 v2 (version 2) | ecosystem: Host-associated > Birds > Digestive system > Esophagus > Crop | place... | reverse complement strand
TCGTTATTGTTACTGTTCCCTTTGTTTGCTGTTCTGTTAAACTGCCCTTATCCCGACTCACTGGTTTCCGCCTCTTTTTCTTTCCATTCTCCTCCGCACCCCAGCAGGGGGAGGGGCGGCCGCGTGGCGCTTTTGTTACAGGCCGCAGCCAAACCAGAACAATACCTTTGGAAAAATCAACACTTTACCTACAGAATATAGGTAAATATTGATATAGAAATTGAGGTTAACAAGTTGCACAGAGATTACAAACCAAAACTGGCTTTGAATTGTACCCATAAGAGAATATATCTCAGTTACTCATACTCTTATAGGAAAAAAAATACATAATTTTCCCAGTGTTCTACAGATTACTATATTTCCTCATATGCAAATGGCAGATTAGCAAGTAATGTTAGACACTGACACTGAATTCCTTTCCATCACTGATCTCCTTAAGCCCATTTAAGATATTCGCAATTTAAAATCTTCTGGAGAGAGCAAAGATATTCTCCTTGAAAGTGTGCTGCAATTTTATTCCAAACATTTTTCTTCCAAGACTTCAAAAATAGAACAATCAAAACACAGTAAAAGACAATAATTTTATTTAAAATTATTATTTCCATTTTCTTTCCACTTTTTCATATTTTTCAATTTTTTAATTACATTTCAATCTGATTATCACTTTGTATCTCTGAAAGGAACATTACCTAAGCAGAATCAGGTTGGCTGAGGTCAAGAGGCACAGATCATCAGACTGTCAGGACATGCTCTCTCACTGTTCCTAGTAAGACTAACTTTAACCAGAACATAAAAATTGTAGCCATATCAGAGATATCAGTTGTACTAAATATCTTTGGTGGCTACACTACAGAACAGTCAATCATAACACTTTTACTTAGAAAAACCTCAAATTTATTTTTTGCTTTTATTTCCCATGGTGTCGTTCTTGTCTGGATTACCAGCTCAAGCACTTATACAGTTTTTTATCAGGCACCAGCTGACATCATAGTCACTTTGGGATCTGGTTGACTGTCTGGTCAAAGCCACCCCTGTTCATGTATGTTTCCGTTGTGAAATTCCTGAAGGGAGAGATGGGAAGAGGTTTTTTATAAACCAATTTTTCCTTTTTAAGCATATAATTTTTCTTTCAAATATTTTGTGCAACTTTTACAAAATACCATTTACAGGAAACCTCTTTTCCATATTTCCTCTTCGTCCTCATATTAGCAAACACTAGAATAAACTGTGTAGTGAGTCATGGAAAGTTTTTCAGAAAAGGCTTGACAAATTTTGGTCGGAAATGGTATAAGTGGTCAGCAAATGGACTAAATGCTCTATCACGATCACTCCAAGCTCTGTCTTCTATGGCCTTGTGAACATACTGCATCTGCTTTCTAAGCAGGGCTCCTCAACAGCTTTGGTACGACTGACACAGTAGGTATCAAGAATACACCCTGAAAAGAGACTGAGTGATCTGAGCGTGGTTGATTATCACTGGATCCAGAAACTTAAAAAGAAAGTTATGAGGCAACACTGTGTTGCATGACTAGCTGAACAAAGATGGGAGAGGAGAACATGGGACAGACATCGATATAATTTTCACTATTTTATCAGCAGTGTTGACAGTAAAGAGGTATGCATCTTCTTTGTTGTTGATAACACATAGAAAAAACACCAAAATGAGAAACAGAGCTACACAAGAAAATTTCAGGTCCATCTGGCAGTAGATAAACAGCATGAGGTTCCTCATAAGAAATTACTCTATCAGTAACTGAACAAGCTCTGCAAATTCAGTAGTAGAAATGTTGCAGGGACATGTCTCTAAATTGATATGCACTGTCCAGCCAGGCTATAAGTCGCCTCTCAAACTCAGCTATCCATATAGAGCTACACTCTAAAATAAGTAGGGCTTACATCATTTAAATGATTCAATCAAAATGTTGAGAAAACACATTGAAACAGACATTAATCTTTGAAGCCAGTATGATGCAAATATTAATTGACAGGACTGAAGACAAGTGTTTTCTCTTTGTTGCTGCTATACTTGTTTTGCAATAATCCCACACTTCGGGCATAGTATTTGGTTGCCTTAGGGAAGGAAAAATTCTGTTAGGACATTCATTTGGCTGCTACATTTTTCTTTTTCACCATCTTCTGAAGAATCAGACAAAACATGTTTCTACCAACTGCACTTAACGAGGGTGGCCACTGCTCTCCCAAATGTCTGGGTTGTCTTTCCTGGTCTCTGATTCATAGCTACACTGACCAGTGCCTTTAGGATTGGATCTGGATTTTTCACCTCAGTCAGACCAGGACTCTGGAGCATAACTCTGACTCCTCTCTAACAGCAGAGCCCCTTCTCCAGAAATCTCCCTTTCTAAGGCAGTGACTGGATTTTGGCCATAAACCTGATCTTTCCAGTAGCTTCCCCAGACATGTTATAATTATGCCTTTTGGTATTTTACTTCAGGCATTATGAGGAGTCAGGATATGTTGTTCTATGGTTTGCAATGATGTGTGGAAGGGATGCTCTCTTGTTTAGACTTAATGATCACATGGATGCCGAGAAATGGCAGGGCCTCAAAAATCAGTGTTCTTGTCCAGTTTTATATTCCTAGTACAGAATATAGTTTTTGTACTTAACATAAATCACAGGTTTAAAACCCTTAAATGATTTTAATCCATGCTTTTTTCACCCATTTTATGAATATAGAGATGTTCATCTCTGTCAGAAACAAAGTTTACTTTTCTAGCCAAGTCTCCTTACCACATCAAATATAGCCAAAGCTCTATATCATTAAATAGTACTTACCAAATACCACATAACATACTCCGACAACAATATCAGCTGATTCTGTTATTTTGGACTGAAATGCTGAGTTATCAAAAGCTGGGCCCATCTGAAAAACAAAACAGGACACAGTATTAGAAATTCAGTATCCAAGCAGGAACCTGTGAGCTCTGTGAAAGGCCGTAAGCTCTTCTGGGGGGAAATGACACAGAGAATTTTATTTTATTTTATTTTATTTTCTGTGTTAACAATTAATTTATCTGAATGAAGGATATAAAGTGGATGGAGCCACGCTCTTCTGAGTGGTGCCCAATGACAGGACCAGAGGCAGTGGGCACAAAGTGAAACACAGGAGGTTCCCTCTGAACATCAAGAAACTTTCTCACTGTGAGTGTGATTGAGCACTGGCACAGGTTGCCCAAGGAGGTTGTGGAGTCTCCAACCTTAGAGATACTAAAAAAAAATCTTGACATAGTCCTGGGCAACTGTCCGTAGGTGGCCCTGCTTGAGGAGGTGGTTTTGACCAGAAGACTTCCAGAGGTCCCTTCCAATTTCAACTATTCTATGATTCTGTGTAATTTACAGATGGAATCACAGAACAGAACTGAAGTAAACCAATTTCTATGAATTTGAGGGATTCGTCCAAATATGAGAATGTCACAGCATTATAGATGCAATTGGTGAGCAAGGTTGCATTAAATTTTGGAAACTTGACTAGACTCCATAAGCTTTGTTCCAGATTATTACTCATCACCACTTTACAACAACCAGAGGAACCAAGGTAGGAAACCTTAACAACAAGGGACACTGAACTGCAAATACCAACCTAAAACAAAAACAAAACAATAATGAGAGAAATGTATGAAGAGCATCAGAATAACTAATAAGTAGAGACAACAATATATGAGGTATGTGTATGTATGCACTTAATTCTAAAACATTTTTATACCATTTAAATCATAACTTTATGTTGGGGTGAACTAAATAAATTCTCTCTTTCTTTCTACCTTCCACAAGCATTCCACTTTTATCTCCTATCCCTGTCCTCCACCTTTCTGAGTCTGTCTCATTGAGTGTATTTGTAAACCTGTCTATAGAAATTCATGCTCCTCCAGCCAAGAAATTAGCAAAGTATAAGAGAGAATAAAGGGCTGCAGGTAAATCAACAACCCCTCCTTTAGTGTATAGCTCCTGCCAATTCCCTTAAACTACAACAGACTGAACTCTCTCAAATTTAAGGAAGTAGGTTATTAAATTTAAGAGAGTCTGTATTTCAGGTATTCTATGTGTCAGTTCTGAGCATAACTACAGATGTTAGTACAAAGCCTTCAGCAAGACATACTTGCCGTGACAAGTCAAGTCAATGGGATATTGCTCAGCTTTTCCTAGCGAAATCCTTTGTGAAGAGAGTTATGCTAATGAAAAAGAGCTTCTGTCAACTGTCTTCATGTTGGTCTGAGATACATACCGGCGTAACTCAGAGAAATGCCAGAGAAATGCCACTTAGTCTCCTCTGCCATTCCTGCATTCAAGGAGACTGCTATGGGGCCAGCCCTGTGATACAGTCCAGACCTTACTGCTCATGCAGATGAGTGCAGGACCAAAGTGAGGGCAGTAACATGTGACAAAATTGCAATACACCTGCTAGAGCCATAGCCAGATACATAGATGTTCTCTCATACAGGGTTTACCACTTCATATAATTTAAGGGCAAAGACCTCAGTGTTTCAGCCTTCTGTGTGTTATCCATACAATGAAATAAAAACAGATAAGGGAAGTGATGATCAAGCAAAAATAACTCCATCCTTGTCAATAAAAAAAAAGCCTCCATTAAAAAACATTTCAATAATCACCTGAACAGTATGTTCCAATAGTTCTTACCTGTAGTGTTTGGAAACATTTTTCTGAGCACTGTATATATTTCTTGCTATTCTTTTACAGTAATTTTTAACTAAAATTTTGCCTTCTCAGGACCAGTGAAGCCATTTTGACCATAAATTACCAAGCTACGAAGACTCCAGAAACATGCCACCTAAGCAGTTTCCAAGTATTTACTGTCTTGCAGACATACGTTGTAATTTTAGAATTAAGTACAGTGATTACTTTTGCACATCAGTAGTCAACAGCTCTGAGTGGTTTACATAAAGAGGGGCTTTAAATACAAACCATATTTAATCAATTTATAATTTAAAAGCAAAAGCATCACTTTTAGAAAAGATGGTTAAAGCCATCTTCAAAGAAGAACTGGAATAGGACAGAACTGCTTGTTGATGTTTCAAAAACCACTCAACACTCTCTAACATGCTGTGCTGGCAAATAGCTACAAGTTTCACTCGCTTCTTATTTTTTTGTCTGGGCTGATGAACTACATAATAATATTTTTGAAAAATACTTTACATGTGTTCACCTGTAAAATATTTTATCTGAAAAATACTTTACCTGTATTTTTCTCACTCCTTCCTTCAACAGCTAGAACAACTTGCCAACACACAAAAAATACATTTAAACTTAAATTTTTTAAAAATTACAAAATTTCTTTTAAAATCTATACTTTTGATAGTACGTTAATTACCATAAATCAGGTAACAACTAGGGTCTGGACATCTAAATGTAAGATATCAGCTTCAATAAACTGGTTTAAAAGTCACACTCTTAGTTAAACAATTGTCATTGTGAATATATGTCATAAATTTCTCATTTTCTCCCTTCAGATAGTCTTCTGTTGACTTCAGTTCTTCCATCTTCCCCAAATAACATTCTCCCTAAGTATTCAATGTTTTGCTCTTACCCTACACTGTATAAATTGGCTTAAAAAGCTAGGTAGAAAATAGCCTAGTAGGAAAAGTATGCAGCAGATGCAGCAGCAGGGTAGGAGGAGATAAAACCAATAGACGAATAGAGTGTAATAGTTCAACATTAAATGTAAAGTGTTTGTGATAACTGGTAGATACTATTTCATTTCAAATCAGGTTAGTGACATCAACATATGACTAAGAAGTAACTAGAAGTAGAAAAATATCCAAATCCACTTTTAGTAATAATTATATTTTTATATTGAAGAAGCATTATATTTAGTCCTATATGAAGCTTTTGTAAAATCTGTTATACACTCTTTCTAATCACCTCTATCCATTAAATATGTGACATAAAACCAAGCTACTATGCCCCATTTTGAAAAATTTCTCAGAAATCTTTGGTTTTTTTAAAAAGGTTTACTCCTCAGCAACTCTGACAAAAAAATTAAGCCTACAGAAGGTATACACAGCAGCTTTGATGGTTTCACAGTGCATGAAAGATTCCTGAAATAAGGAGCACATGGAGGCCTTTACTAATAACCATCAATACTTTATCATTTTCTGCCTTGGCAATGCTTGTGAAGACTTTGGAAGCCATAATACTAACTGTTGTAAAAATGTATTAGACCACAATCACTCATTCGCTTGTATCAATAAACATTTCCACATACAGATTTCTACTCTCTCATTTTGTTCACTCCCATTGCCATTTCAGCATGCAGTCATGAAGTGAGCTGGCTACACATGGATGCACCAAGGTCCTATCATGGTTCAACCTTATGGAGAATTCTCTTGGAAATTAATTTGGTTTTCACTCTGGTTATAAAAATCCATATTTTTGGAGGACAGGGCTGAAATCATGTTCATATCCAACATAATGTCACTCCACCTCCTATAAATAGCAATTGCTGGAAGGACTAATTAGAAGTCAAAGAGCATTGTGTCCTGTGTGCAGAAGCTTACCTGTAAATGTACAAGGGTTAGTTCTGCAAGAAAGAACAAGGATACATTTCAAAAGTTCTGACATTACAAATCAATAAATTACCTTGAATTACTTTTTTCTTAAAATGTTGAATGACAGATAATATGCTTCTATTTGTCCTGCTAACCACATTAAAAGCACGCACATGAATCAAATACATTAAGATGAGAAAAGCTGTACAAAAAGAATGACCGCCTCTGTGCTCGTGAATGAAGTGTGACAAGAGAAAGCCCTAAGCTCCAGTGTAGCAGTACTGCTACTTTTACATCACACCACAGAAAGGAAGAACAGCATGCAAAAGGAGACAATTTTTAAGTAGATCTCTTAAATATAGTAAATAGCAACAGAATAAAATAGAAAAAAACCCCACCTGTTGTGTACATTGCCATGACTAGAGTAATTATTTCTGCATTTTCCACCTCCAAAATCAATACGAAAGTCTTCCCACAAACTGCTGTATACTAAAAGGTTATCCCAGACTGAGATATGAGACCTTTCATAAGACATCTCTCATAAGAGACCACAGGAGGTCACACAACGTGATCACCATCTGATACCAGCTATCTGACTTCACAAAATTAAAGCAATCATCTACGCTTCACCTAAAACACAAGGTCCAGCACAATCCTTAGGAAGTCACTCACAGGGTTAGTTGGGGAAGGAGGAGGTTATGCTTTGGTTTTGCCGTTTGTCTAGCCCCAGTTTCCAATCACACCAACTCCCACATCAGCACAAAAAGACCAAAAATAAGTCACCCTTAGCCTTTTCTTGACAATTTAAATGGAATAAACTCCAGAGGTTTGGGATAGAGGCTGTTTCTGCTCCAGCAAACTGACTTCAACAAGCTCTGTAGAGGATCTGGCACTCCACAATTTTGCCTTTCACCTTCTACAACAGACCAATCCAATATCTAAAACTTTTTGAGATTAGCATCATCTCTTAGGAGTTTTGTGACTACCAGCTTTTGTTTTCAATATCCCATAATGCTGCCCTATTATTAATTTCAGATTTTCTTCAGCAGGAGAAATTTGATCAAAGTCTTGCAAAGTCAGAAAACCACACAATTTTTGATCCCTTAGCTCTGCCAGGGTTATTGATGAACGTGAAGTACATGTCAAAAATCAGTCTTCTAGAAATGCAGCACTATGTGCAGACCATTTTGGAATTGATCCCATCATGTTGGGGCTTTCTGCCATTGCTCTCCAAATCTAAATGCTTTCTGCCCTTAATTATCTTCCTGTACAAACAGTGGTCCAACTTGCAAAATTATTTGCCATTCACTACCTGCTTTACATTTCCAGTCTTCATAATATCTCTGGAGCTCATAAAGACCATGAAAGCATTTCCAGCTGACTAGAGCAGTGGGAAGAAGGGGCATACACCATCTTGACAGGCTGCTACCTGAACTCCTTTCTCATGCAGAAACCTGAGTGCCAAGGCTTCAGGTCACACTCTCCCCTAGCTGTGAAGTGGATAAGGGCATGCTCAAAGGACATGCAGCTCCCTCGTGTAGCTCCTCTTTGGCCTCGTTATTTCTGCCTCATAATGACATTACTGCTTTTTACATGACAGCAACAGGAGTGAACAGCTAAGCTTAAACATGGACATGATAACTCCCTTATCAAAACGTGTATTTAGAAGCAAAGCAAGATATGAAACAAGCATCATACACTCCACTGAGTTACAGAGACATGCTGCCATGCACCTCAAAATCTTTTATTGTCTAACTGAGCAAGCTCTGAATGAATTGAAAGTTGAAAAATAACATAATCTTCCATGCACATATCCCACCTTTTATAAAACAGATTATTCTTAGCAATGCATTTCTCTAACCCAGCCCTAAAACATCACACATTCGGTGGCACCACATTGAATTCTCCCTTCTGAGTTGCAGTGTAATGTTACTACAACATTAGGAAAGTTTACTCCAAATCTGAGTAATTTGAGTTACAAGCTCAAAAGCTTCTGTCACTGCAATGACAGAAGAAGGCATCCTTCCACCAAGACTCGCAGTTCAAGCACCACTGTGTAGTGAATGACATGGACTCTTCATTCAATCTGAGAAAAAGCTTCTCCAGGGGAGAAATTACCAGATCTTGCTGCCTGATTAGGTTAAAATGGTATCAGGTCATTGGTACTGTGAAGCCCACCTTCAGTTACTCCTTCCCGATGCTGGGGCATCAGTACAGCGGGACTCACACCATCAACACATGAAAGCTGGACACCCTCCACATCCTCCCTTAGCACTGTTTAGCCTGCACAGCCTAGTCATTCATTTCGACCACACTTACACACATTCAGACTAAAATCCTGATATTGAGGGGAATGATGGCCAACCATCCCACCTGAGCAGGATACACATTTTCTACTGGCAAGGTGAGCTTCCCACCACAATATTACTGCTTTCATACCAGATCTGATGCCTCCCAAGGGGTTAAATTTAAAAGGTTGTACATAATATATTCCCCCACTTTCCAGAAACACAGGTCACGCATATGGGATGTGCAGTGTGCACTCTCATTTCCCAGATGTAGTCCCTTTCCAGAGGATGAGGTAATTCTCAGCAAAAGAAAATCATTATTTGTAGCAAATCTTTATTTATTATATAAATCTATTGCAAATACTAAAAGCTCTCAGATTCAACCACTATAATTCTGTCACCTTCTAGTTAGAAAGTTGCAGTTGTTCAAAGCAAAGCATAAACAGCATTCAGTATTCAAGACAAGGTTAGTTAAATTAAAAAATGATTATTGGGATTAATAAGTAGAAAAGCAATAACAGGGAAAAAATCTTACAGCTACTTTTTGTATTTAGAACTTGTTTTCAGCTTTGTCAATCAAACTGTTCCCACTACGTACGTCAGAACATTCCCAAACATCAGAAAAACACAAATATTAACTTGAAGTGCAGAATATTTACAAAGAACATAATGTATACTGTACACCTGGTTGAAAAAATTTGTACGGTTTAATTCCAATATTCCTGTAATTTTGTTTCTATCTGACAAATGGAGAATTTATTTAACCAATCAGTAAAGAGAAACTTAGAAATTCATAATACCCTACCGAACTTTATAACGTACCCTGCACTCATGACCAGGGTATGTTATACCTGAAAGCTGATGAGATCACAGGCTACCAATACCACAGTTAAAGAATAAAACAATGACAATTCAGTGAGCAGTTACAGCTGTAACTTGCTAATTTTGTCTCAAGGGGTCATAAAGAAGACTATGTGCTATACTGCCATGTCTGCTAAGCTAAACACCTTTCCAAAGTTTTAAAAATAAATTGTCGGTATATACAGCAGGAATGTTACTGCTTGCTAGAAGAACTGACTAACAACAAAGAACTGAAAGAGTGAAAAAGAATTGATTCGGGTTCACAGGACAAAAAGTCTCATTAATCCTGATTAGGTCACAGGCATCCAGGGAACAACTGGGTCCAACAGAATTTATTTCATCCCTGCCTAGTAGAAGTTGTTGTTATAATTCACACAAATATGCACTGCTACTGTTATCATTCATGTTTTGATCTAGCAAACTAGGCTGCATTGGAAGAGAAGCAAGAAGCAGAAGGTGATGAGAAAAGTGACCTCATTACAACAGGCACAAAATCCTATCCTCAAACCCATTAACTACAGCTGTGTGAAATATTTCTGATGAAAACCTATTAAATGTTCTAGCTGACCTCAACACTCATTTCTTTTTGTAAAACACACCTAGTTTTCCTACTGTCCTGGTTAATAAACCAAACCCCCCCTGGATAATACTTTAATGAAATATGTTTAATTTAATACCACTTGATATATTGCTTCAAGATTCACTTTAATTTTGTTATAAGATTTGAATGCTTAGTGCTTTATTTTATTGAAATTATTGAACAACTCAAATATTTTCAGCTGTTTTTATCCTATCACTGCAAATTAACCGAAAAAATACATATTAGCAAAGTTCTTACCTCAGTGCCTCTGATTCACACAGGATACCCACCAAAGTCCATACGGTTTTATACTCTGTGGATGTCTAGATAGCTGCAATTTGATTTCTTGAAAAGTGCCTTCCCTCCCTGAAAAAAGGGCTTGCAGTAGCAGTGGGTTGCTGTTCATTACTGTCACTGCTCTATAGCAGATGGAACAGTTGCCAATGTGTTTTGTGCAAGTGGCCCGTGACTCTCAAATTCATTTCCCTATTGGCCTGCCAACATCTCAACTGATTAACCTCTCAGCAAGTTTTGGAGACTCAGAGATGCATTTTGGTTCCTCTCCTTGTCCTCCAGACATCCATAGACTAGGCAGGTTAAACAAGATGAGCTTCTGCTCATTCCATCAAAATAGCTAATGTGATCAACTATTTATAGTACTAAGAAAAATTAAATGAAATTATAGACACTTTCTTAATATTGCATAGTCATAAAGACAGTAAAAATACCCAGAATTATGGCTAGGCACTTTAAAAGTAAAATACAAAACAAACTTTGATTTGCCTGTTCAGTGCAGCTATTAACACTTGCTATGATAATTCAACTACTGAATTGGTCTGCATTTGCACAATTTTATTTATTTCAAGGCATAAGTTTGCATCATCTACATTTGAGATAAAAAGTATGCTTTGTACAGAAGCTGTGGCTTAAGTATCATACATTCTTTGTATCATATTATCTCATGTTAAAAGTAATAAACTGATAGGATGGGACAAAGAAGGTCTGGTCTAGAAGGGTCCTATTTCTTTCCATTTTCTCTCTGTCAGGTAAGACATCCCCCCTAAAGTATGGTTATTTCTCCCTCACCTCATCATTTCTTCTCCTCATTGTCATTTTTTTTCTTGCAATCAATTTATAATGTAAAGAAACTTAGATATTGACATCCCTAACCAACATTTACCAAAGGTTAATTACTCTCAATATGGAATTTTTCACATTTCTTTTCCCACTTTTAACCTGAATTGGTCTAGCATCAACGACCAACCACTAACTCACATTGTACCATTTTCTGCTGAAAAACCCTTCAGTATAAGGAATCTGCTCCCCAGATATATAGTTGTAAAGCATGATTAAGTCATATTCATCACTTGAGTAAAACAAATTAAGTGTCTTTATTATCTTACGATGGAACTTTCTTTTTTTTAATAACTCTTGAATCTTTCCCTGGCTCCTTCCCAACTGTTCAGGCTGCATTTCACCTGCTGAGGCACAAGGCTTCTAACCCCAAAATAAGTTAATGAATGCAGCATCTAACTTCTCCCACTTAGTACCCCACAATTTAGATATGCATAGCTAGTATTTCCTCTCAGTCACAGCATCGCAGTGGAAAGTCATTGGTCAATCAAAAGTTACTGCTGCTGCTGCACTCCTCTTATTTTTTTTTCCTAATATTCTGGGCTGGTTTACGCTACTTGTATACCTTTGTATTTGACTGACCCAGGTCTTTATTTACAACAAAGCAAAGATTTCTTCTCAATCATTTGTTAAAAAATTGAAATATGCTCAGCCAGGAGAAGATCTATGGATAGATCCTGCTTACAATGCCTTTTTCTTTTTCCCTCTATTACTTTCCAGGTACTTCCAGATAACCATTTTAGAAAACTAATGCATTCTACATAGAGATTTTTTTTTAATCAAGCTAGCGTTCTCTCTAGCAAAATCACTACAGATATGTCAGATTATACTGCTAAAGAACCAAGCCCCTAGTACCTACTGCTATTCATGAAACAGTGCACTGAGCAAGAAATAAATTAACTATTGCAAAATGATGACCAACTTCAACACGTATTTCTGTTGGTGTGTTTTCTTTTGTTTCACACACACATTAAAGCAGTACAATGTCTGCAACAAATTCTTAGAAGCAGCAGCATATAAACTGCTTCCTCAGATGATTATTTCTATAGCTACAGTAGATTACTTCAGTATATTAAATTACCTGCTTGCAGCAGATCAGTGACAGACCTGGTCAATAAATGAGTTATGCACAAAGAATTTTGAATTGACAGTTTAATTACTAAATTTCCATTTTATGTCATGAAATAGCTATGCTCAATCAAGCATAGGAACAATGCTGCATGGATTACACATTTAACCAGCACAACATGGACTGCACTTCCACTATACATTGACCAAGAAGTATCAGCTGAAGAATTCTCCAAACTAATTTCAAGTAGGGATTTTATCTTAATATCTTGCAGTCTCCTAGCAAGTAGGAGAAAAAAATACTAAGTTATCCTTTCTAATTATTTGTACTTTGCTGTACCACAAAATGCTAAAAAATAAGATTAAAAAATATACATCTTATTTCATTGTTACTTCATTGGGATGGCATCAAATCATGATTTTACTTGCTCATCTGAGCATTGTAATTAATGACAGAAACAATTTGTTTGATACTGAGGCCTAAAGCAATTGATGTCTCTTGAGGAAATTAACTTCTCCAGTTCATCTTCAGTGAAAAGAAGAATTACAGTTCAATTATTAAATAAATAATGCCAAATCTTCTTTACCAAGCACATGCATTCTTAAAAATACTTTGTGTTCTAATCAGCAAGTGGTGATCCATTAATGGCTGGATATTTAGTAACATTTACAGGAGATCATCCACTCTTAGAAAGATATATAGACACAATCGCTGAAGGAATTCTGCCTGAGGAAGATTATTTTCCCATTTTATATATACAGCCATTTACATTGTACACCAGATGCATGATAACAATGTATAAGGATGTATGAATCTACAAGAACAAAGCAACAGACCCTTTAATAAAAGCATTCCCTCAGAAGTTTGATGGGACTGGAAGAAGAAAGGGCATGTCTTAACTAGAGGAACAGTATATATGACAGCTAAAACTGAAGCTAATTAAGTCATCTGTCATTTCTGGAAGTAAGATGAAAGAATAGGAAAGCAAACAAGAGCTCAGAATTGTCTGGGAGTTGGTTCATTGCTACAGCAGAGACATTTGCTGACCAACTCCAAATTTATTCAGCAGATAAACAAACAAAATAAAAGTAATTACAATATTAACAGAACATAAAACATCAGAAAAAAACCCCTAAACGTTTATAATTAATTTTCGAATCATCAGTATTGCAGCAAAATTCTGGAAAATGCTAAATGCACATGCTAAATGCACCTATGGCTCCAGCTCTAGTAAAACTTAGCAGACACATTCAGCCTTTTTGCTGTTGGTACAAAGGGACGCTTAAGTGTCTCTTTGTGAAGTGATGCACAGAAATAATAGAAACTACTATTGCACAGCCAGCCAGGAAGGCTTCCCTAGAGAGTGACTGTACACACAAGGACATTAATCTGTCATTCTGTGTGTAAATGAAAGGAATGGAAAGGTGAAGACAGCTGGAAAGCAGCCAGGAGTTGCATCATCTCTTGCACAGAGTCCAGGTTGAGAAGGCTGGCTTGGGCTTTGGAAAGAGGGGGTCTATCCTCCGGCTGTGTGCAGTGCTGTGCATGCACACTTCGCAAATATGCAGGGTCACACACACCACATACCCCCAACACTTTTCTCCCCTTCTTTCCTCCAAGTCCAGACAATCTGGCCAGATGTCCATATCCAGCTAACCATGCAGCCCCAAGACAAGGAAAGGCTGGAAGTGAGGACACAAGGGTGAAACATCTCAGGAAAAACTAGTGAGGGACCACAAGGCAGCTCCCCAGTGCTCTGCAGTGCCTGCCGTGGCTCAGGTCCCCATCCACCAAAACTCGTAGACACAACATAGATGCAACCCTGAAATTTGCCTCAAATTCTCTACCGCAATCTGTTCTTTGTTATATTGTGTGCCCTGTTTGATCTCTGTGGAGTCCCAAGGCAAACTAATGGGATTTGGTTTTAATTATCAACTTTTATCACACAGAAATTGTTGGCTTTATTAAAGTGATTTGAGCTCAAAGACATTTCCAGTTAGGGAATTCTAGACATATTGTCACACTTCCCTGTCTGGCACCTGCCTTGTTAGCAAGGCGAAGTAATGGATCAACACAGATTTGACTGGCCTTCTACTTAGGTTGCTCCTGTTAAAAGAAGATCAACCTATTTAGCAGCACAACAACTCCCTTCCAGGTAGCTTTGTGTGTGAATGACTGGGAATGTGAATGCTCACTGAACTTGATCAGGGAAGTGATGGAGGTGGGGGAAGAGAAAAAGGCCTGTCTTCAGTTGAGGGAGACTCTGAAATTACAAGAAAAAAGGCTCCGTGTAAGAGTGCCTTAGGCACCAAAGTACCTTCTTGTTTTCCATTTCATACTGTCTAAATTTGAAGTCCTGCACTTCCTGTTATCCACTTTGTGAGAGAAATTTTTTATTCAGAAAATTTCAGAAAATCAGAAAATTGTTTCAGAAAACATCAGAAAAAGATGTTCAAAAGACCAACTTTTTCATCTCTGCTCATTGTTAAGCCAGAGTCCCATCTTCCTTAAATTGCTGTTTCTTACAGTACCAAAGACAGGCTGGAGAAAACAGCTGAAGAATCAGTCTCTCTTCCTCTTAGGATCTGAATTTTAAAGCTTTCAAATCACTTTCACTCCAAATTAGAATCATTTAGGTTGGAAAAGACCTTTAAGATCATAGAGTTCAACCATATGTTCATTTTAAAAATGAACAGTTTGAAACACCAGCTACCCAATAGAAAAAAAATGAGCATGGATAGTTCAGGAAAGGTGTCTGAAAGCATCCGAATTTTGTGTTTTAACATATCAAACTGTTTTGTTCTTGTTTGTGACATACTGAACCTGATCTATGCTCTCACTAAGCTATCAGGAAGCCTTGCAGCAGTTCTGCTTCGGATGCTTCCTGACGCACTTCTCCTCCTGCACCTGACTTTCATGATCGGGACATGTCAGAGTTCAATCACGTGGTTCCCGTAACTCAACAGGGCAGTCATCTGATGACCAAGTCCCAATGGGCAGGGTAGAGTGGAGCACCTCGATGTCACCGTGTGCTCAAACAAGGAACTTCATTTGTGATGAAACAGGAACAAATTTCAAACCAGGTTTCCATTTGAGTTGACTCAATCATAAACAGTTTTTGAAACTTTATTTAAAGTTTCCAATATACAAACGTTATTGTCATTAAAATTAAAGATTTCCCACAAAAATACATTTTTCAGTTTCATAGAAAACTACTAAGCAGCTCTATTTTGAAAAGTTTTATTTATTGTCAGAAGAAATAGACTGAACAGTCTAAAACACAAGGCTACAAACACAGGGAGCTGAACATATAGAGAAGTCTCAGAACCACTGTAAAGAATGCAGACATATCTATATGCAGACACATGTATATTCAAAGGTAAAACCACACAAACTTACCCCAGTAAAATATCTCTCTAATCTCTACTGCTCTGAGCACCAGTTTCACTATTCATACAGACCCACCAACATCATCCATTCATTAATACTTAACTCATTAATAGGAAAAACATTGAATCCCACGTCTACCTTTTCTCACACAGCAGGCAGGCAGGCAGAGAGTTCATAAGGAACTAAACACCATCCCCTTCTGCTTCTCTGAAGAATAAAAGTCACCTTTTTTCTTCACGGCAGGTGTCTGTATACCCGTCAGAAAGGTGTCCAGACGTGACTACATTGCAGGATGTTTGCCTCATTCTAAACCAGAAGGTTTTCCTGTAACCAGCCACCCATGCCTTCAATATACACAGAAGACATGCTCTTAAAACTGTTTTTATGTTTCAGTTTGTAATTAGAGTCCTAGTTCATGTCGCAGCAAAGAAAATAACTGGAACAAATAACAACATACTCTGCTCTACAAGATAAGAGCGAGGAGAGTAAAACCAATGAGACAGGGTTACAGTACAAGTCCTTGATACATAAATTCTTATTCCAGAACTAATGAATACTGATGTAATTATACAGCAGCCATTTAGATTAGGTAAACCCTCTTAATACACACAGTTGAAAATAACATATTTAAACCTGCCACGAACAATATTACTGCAGAACAATAATCTTTAGCCTAGTGGGATACTTGCACGTAGTTTTCTATTTTTTAGTTTGCTTATGAAAATGAAGTAACTTAGGTTTTAGAAGTAGATTGTTCTATGAGGTTCCTATAGTAGTGGTTGTAGAAAGGAAAGGATTCACTAAGAATCTTTGCTAAGAATAAAACTAGGCAGAAGGTTTCAACATATCTGGAAGGAAAGGGAACACAATCCTGCCTTGTGGATATCTGACTTTGGTGAAAATCCTGATTAGCAGACCTGGGTCCAAGACTCCCTCTGAGAGCTGACTGCACTGTCTGTGGTGAAGCGCTGGAGTCCATTGCATCCAGCCCTGTGAGAAACCCGGAAAAAGTCTTTGTATGCTTGAAGACAGAGAAACTGTAATTCATTTTCAACGAAGCTGTGTCCTAGAGTATCTATACTTTATTTTGTGAACTGATTTGTGCCATAATCAGACTTCCCAGTTTTTGTCAGCATAAAGAGAGTTGGCAGTGCATCATGTATGTCCACAGACACACAAAGACGTTCAGATATTGAGGGAACCACTTACAGTTTGTGCATTTAAGAAGAAAGACTGCGCAATATGCACAATATTTGAAAATACAAGCAAAGATTAACATTTTCATTTCCAAAGTAGTTAAGATATAGGCCTTTCTGAAGAACACTCAGGCAACAACAGTATCATTCAACCCTAAACCACCAAATGGCAGACACCTTGCATCAAAGGGGTAAAATACCTAAAAAGGTGGAAGGCTCCATGGGTCAGCCAGCAGTCCAAAGCTGTGAATGCTTTAGGACACATTATTAAAAAGGAAATTAAATTGATTTACAGGTCGGTATCAACTTCAAAATGAAGAAAAAAGAGCAACAAAGACGCCTTGGGCAATAGAATACTACTTCATAAAAGATAACATGCACCACAACCATTGTTTCAAGTGAACTGGAAAAAAATGTTTATTTTATTTATCTCTTGAATTAAACAGAGATATTCTTCTTTCTGCCTGTAAAAGATTCTCTGGAGTGAAAGCTTGTCTCTCATTGAGGAATTCAGCAATTTCATGATCCACAAGATAGTATTTTCTGCTACTGAATATGTTGGTCCCCTTCACGAAACATGAAACTCAGACCCTAAACAGTTTTAGAAGGCTGGCAAGGGAATGCTTTACAGGAATTTGCTGCCAGGAAAAACACAGGCATAAACTAAATAGTATTAGAGCAGGTTTTAGAAGAGAAAATATTGCCTCCCTCCATTTGTAGATAGTAACTGAATTCAGTCTGTCAGATCTGAATTGTTGCTCCTGTCTGAAAGAGACTCTAAATACGGTGCTTTGTGGGCCCACACACAAACATCAAGAGATGAGTGGCACTCTGGAATACTATTTATATCTCCATAAAGTCAAAGAAAAAGTGAGTGTAAAAACTATCATCATATTAGAATTCTATATCTGCTTTTAAAAAGGTTTAAAAGATTGAAGGGCTCTACAAAATGTGCAGAACCAAATTTGAAACCGGCTCTTTCAGACATTAGAAGATGGGTAGCATGCTCACTCTGACAGCAGTGCTGGGAGCAAGCAAGGTGCAAAAGATGTTGTTGGAAAGGGACTCTGGTAGCCTGAGAACAATGTCTCACAGCTCTATCCATAATTTCTTTCCCCTGCTCTACTTTGTTTTGCCTATTAACATTATATAACATTGCAGTATGGCACACAAAACATCACAAAAAGAGTTCCAGTCCCTAAGAATTTACAGTAAGTCACATAGTGGAACAGTGACATCACCTAATGCATCTACAGATTGCAAGAAAAGAAATAACATTATTACAAGTTCATTGCAGTCACTAAATTAAGACTTCAGAATACTTGGAAAAGCATTTCATACATGTGACTAAATGATACAGAAAGCAAATGTGCTTATTAGGAAGTTCTAAAATCATTCTGCATAGCTAGAAGAAGACCAAATTATTTATGCTTGGGAAATAAAATCATTGCTGATCTTAAAAAGACCTAGCAAGAATAAACACCCTTGTGCTGAGCACAGACAACGCATGGTTTGCTTCAGACACATTAAAACATATTACAGTCCAAAGGCATAGTTACTGGGAGCTGTATTGTTTGCTAATAATAGGTGCCCTTGGAAAAAGGGAGATTTTATAAAGTGATCACATAATTTACCACTATTTTTTCCCTGCCAAAATAACAAGATTGGATTCAGATAATCTAGGCACACTATAAAGAAGCATATTGCTATATTGTTGAATAAATGAAGTAAAAAACCAGCTATGATTGTAACTTTATCATTTGCAAGCCACCAGCAAAGTAACCTGAACGTACAAAAACTCCACATAACGTAACAACACAAAATACTGTGAATTGCTGCAGAAATTTTATTCTGCAAGCACTGGTCTTCCGGGAGAGCTCAAACCAAAATGAAGTAAAGAAGAAAGACAGTAGCTACATGTTTAGAGCTGAGATGATCAAGGGACTGAAGATGTGGCTGACAAAGATGTGCTCTACAGAGACAGCAAAAATATCCTTAGAACATAATGTCACAGAATCTGTTAGCAGGTTAACAAGGAAAACATTTTCATGGGATCCTCTACTGAGCTTTACATTTGTAACAGCATCAAATCCATACTGTCTCACTGCCCTTCAAAAACCCCAACACCAGAGTAGAAAGTCTGTCTTCAGAGAAACACATTAAACAATAAAAACTAAATCAAATGTTGAACTAAATTAAATGAAGAGGGGCACCACTCCTGAAAACCATAATTAGGGCACTCATCTCTTGTACTTCACAGCTTACAATACCCAGCTACACCTCATTTTGTTACTCAAGTGACCAGGTACTTCATCACAGAATGTGACAAACCTTTTCTTTGAAATTTAGAGCTTAAACAGATGAGGAAATCTCTTCTCTGACTTCATACTGCTGGTCCCTCTCCCATGAGAAGAAAGTTGTATCACTTCAAACCTACTTCCTAGCCTGCCAAAGCAAGACAGATCAGTGATCAAGTCCACCAGATCAGCTAACTAACTTGTAAGGACAGGGTGGATGGCTGAAGGGAAAAAATACACTGCCAGACATCAAAGGTGATACTGGAATGACAGGCTCCAGAATGAGCCACTCTTGCCAGCTCTGAGCTAAAATGCCCCGGTCTATGACACTGCAGTGTGAGCAGGTGCTCTGATACTGCCACCACAAAGACCACCACCCCATGTGTTAGCTGTCTCTTTGCAGACTGATGCTACAGGATGTTACACTTGTCCGAGGCAGCGGTGACAAACCTGACTAAAGTATTGATTACCCTGATTAAGGTACCCCCCTGCTCCAATACTGAGAGTATCTCGGTAACTACTTCAGACTAGATGCTGAAGTGTTAGTTACCTGCACCAAAGCAATATGAATTCATTCCTAACCACACAGTCTACTACTAAGATAGCTGGTATCATCTGAGCCTATCCCCGTGTTTTTTGTGATCTATGAGCTTACCAACCACGCCACATTTATAAATCACAGTTCCTTAAAAGTTCTTCTACAATATTCTGCTGCAGGATATGTATATCCTCTATCAGATTGTCCAGTTACGACGTGCTCTTTCTCGGACTGAAAACATGCCATGGAAAATTAACTTGCAAAAAAAGACAGAGTGAGGAAAGCAATTAACCAAACTACTGCACCATGAAGACAATGCATACTATGCGATATTTCTACTCAAGGCCAAGAGAAGATAATCCACTATGCAGTAGCGCTGCTAAAACATTTTCATAGTATGAGTCAAAGTCAGAATTATATGCAAGTATCTTTTTCACTAAACATAACAATAGAAAGTAGTTGCACGAGGTGCCACTGACTTAAAAGAAGAGGATCCTTTAAAGCGGGAGCAGTGGAGGAGAAGTCTGGAAATTATTCCTAGAGAACACACACTGATTACTTGTGTCAGTAGTCATGCTTAGAGAGACCCCACTCTGGTACCAGAATGCCTAAATTTTTTAAGGACACAAGAGCCCTTTCTTATCAGATTGTTCTTTAAGATAACAACAACAGCAACAACAAAATCTCAAATATTATGCAAGCATAGCAGGAAATCCATAAAGCTATTTAAGGGCCTCCAACATAATCCCTGCAGCTGCTGCTCTCGGCTCTTTCACAACAGTGATTTAAAGAGCCACAACTGGGATCTGAAGTGCTGGATAGTGATCCGCAAACACCAAGAGGCTGAGCAGGCTGAGAGGCCAGAAGGCATAGGCCTGGCTGTGAATTTTACCTGCTCTCCAGACTGCCTGTCTGAAACCTGTGTTTTGCCCACGTGGGGTTCAGAGCCCAGATGTCCCTCTTGGGTAGGCACTGCAGCTGCACAGGCTCTGTAGCAAAAGGAGTATGGGTGCTGACAAAGCCTGCCTTCTGCATCCCCACCACGTGGCTGCAGGCAGGGTTATGCTGCTTAGGACCTGGGGACTTCTTGTCTTAACAGGACTCAAGCCAACATCTCCCATTTCTGAGGGGAGCACTAAAAGCACCAGGTTACAGCAAGGTGGAAGAAAGTTTACTCTGCTGAAGGCGAACCACATGCAGGAAAGGAGAAGCTATGACCCATGGAGCTGCAAGGAGCTCAGCTCTGTAAATCAGTGGTTGAGAGATATGCCTGAAATAGATGAGGATGTAAGCTCAGCCCTTTTCCAAACAATTCACCTTTCCCTACCCTGATATCCATGCTATATCATCTTTATTTTTTCTTCCTATTTAGTTTACAACTTCCTAATGAAATCCAGCGCCACTCTGGGGTCTGTATAGCTGAGAGATATGGCGTCAGATGGCCCTGACCCTAAGAACAATCTAAATAAACACAATTAGCAGAATGGATACAGCAAACGTCGCATGACTCCCATTTACAGAAGGGTATCACTATAAACTCAGTACTATTATTGCCAGTAATGATAACAGAAAGAGGTATCTCTGCTTTTAAAAATCCACCTCTCCTCCACTTACTAACACAAAGTTGTAAAGGGTCCTGAGATACTGCACAGGAGGAAGACAGAGAAAAGATTTGTGGTAGACAGGTGCTTGTCTCCTTGCAAACCTTGATCTTGTGAAAAGGGACAGTGGGCAAGTAGTCCCTTACTGAATCATAGAATGCTTTGGGTTGGAAGGGACCTTTAGAGGTCATCTAGCCCAACTCCCCTGCAGTAAGCAGGGACATCTTCAACCAGATCAAGTTGCTCAGGGTCCCGTCCAACCTGGCCTTGAATGTTTCTAGGGATGGGGCCTCCACTACCTCTCCGGGCAACACATCCCAATGTTTCACCACTCATTGTAAAAAATTTCTTCCTTACATTTAGTCTATATCTACCCTCCCTAAGTTTAAAGCCATTACTCCTTGTCCTATCACAACAGGCCTTGCTAAAAGGCTGCTCCTTGGCTTGCTAAAAGGCTGCTCCTTGCAGCCCCCTGGGTCATTACTGAACAAGCCTTCCTCACCAATATGATGCAATACTAGCTCCATTACAAGAAACTGCTGGCAAAGTCTCTGGTCTTCATCCAAAGCTTGACTGATGTCTGGAGTAAACACCGTGGCAACTCCAGCTACGCACCACAGCCCAGTGCAAATGCACTAGAAAATGTGCGAAGCCACACGACTTTCATGGCCAGTGCTCTTCAGTGATGAATAGCTGTAAAACTGCCTGTAGAGAACAAGTATTCCGAATGCGAAACCACAGCCAAGGCACCCTCAGGCTTCCAGGGACAGAGGGAAGAACTGATACAGGTAATTTTCTTTGATAAATCTCAGAAATTATAAATCCCAAAGGAGTCAAATTTCTGCAGAAACTAGGAACTTTGAAGTAGAAACAGGACCTATTCAAATACATCCACATGACATGAAAGACAGCCTTTAGATGAACTTTCCACAGACTTATGGAAGGATGTTGCCAGCGACAAACAGATAGTAGAAAATGAACAGGAAATATCTCCTTACTATCATCTCAACCTCTTCCCTAAAAAACGAAAGCAGACTGGAGCAGCCTTGTAGCTGTTGTATTTCTAAGTTGGCAGGGGTAAGATTTACATACCTACAAACACTGTCATTTTGGAAGTACTTAATGTTAGAAATTATGACTGAATTTTTCCAGCAGCTAGGAAAAGCTACATATTTCTCCGACTAGGACCCTGAGTCTAGTCAAAAGAATTCAGAGTCATTGTTTATGCACAGCCTTCAAGAAATATTATTGTTCTCAATTAACCTACTGGTCAAATGTGAAGGAAAGGGGGAAGCTTTCCTGTGAATATGAATCATCAAAAATATTTCTGGAGGAGTTATTACTTCGGCGCACAAAGAGAAAGTGGGCAGAAATCAAGACTTGTGGAGCTACATGCTGGGACTACACATGATTTTGTGACTCACACCAAAGGGATTCTAAAATTGTTTTAACACCACAGTTCTGTTCCAAAAGTTTACAAAGTTGTTGGATTGTGCTAAACACTAATGGACACAACTTAAAATACTTTTCAGGAATTTTTATGACTCCAGATTTTTGCTAGTGTTAGGAATGACTCCTTGGAGGAAAGAAACCAAACAGAAAAGAGGAGGAAATGACCATTAACGAAAGCAAGAGAATGCCCAGCAATGTGTAGGAGGGGCTCCTTCAAGTGAAATGGATTCCTCGTTCATGAAGGAATTGGTACCATATCTTAATACTCCCAAATCATTCTTGTAAAAGAGAATTTAAATTGCTGCCTTCTCAGGGACCAGGCATGATCTTCCAGCTTGGCTACAATGCCAACCATGGAGCTGTATCTCTTCTGCTATGAAAACAAGAGAAAACAAATTGTAACTTAGAATCACCGGATCTGTGGTTTCCTCCAGGCTCGACAGGTGATAATAATCAGGTTTCTTCAGTCCTGAGCAGTTCGGATGGAACAGGATGAGAAGGAAAAAGCCAATGGTCTGCCCCTTCCATCCACCTGAAGCGGTGGCAGACCAGACCATGTGATGCCTCTTGCTCCCTTTCCCAGCACTACCCTTTCCCAGAACCCTGGGCCAAGGAATAAGAAAGTAAAAGACCCACAGAATCAACACCAAATAGTAACCTTAACAATAAGGCTATGTATTTCACTACTAAATATGTTTCATTAAGAGACTTCCACGTTTGAGCCACCTGCATTTTTTCACTGTTAACTATATGCTTCAGTGCCAGGCTTCTCAGATATTGCTGTGCTGTTTGACACACCACTGTGTCCTGCTTCATGTTGTACATCACTCTTTCCTGCTGCTGTCAAATAGTTTGCTTAAGTACAACTGCAAAAAGACTGGTAGCTTCTTGTCAAGGGCCAAGTGACATGTGAAAAAACGTCTCCCCCCCCCACTGAAAGAGTAGCAACCTAGCTCCATGTCAGGTCTTGCTATTATGGCCTTTTAAATATATTTAACTACTTTGTTCTTAATTAATATTTATTTATTCTACCTTTTTTCACATTTACACTTAGATCTCCTTCATAAGATTTTATTTAACAGCAGTCTTTGCTCCACTATCAGTTTTTTCCCATTACATGTACATCTTTGCTTAACAACACTACTCTTTCAAAACCTCAGAAAATCTTCTGTCACAACACAGCTGAACTATCAAGTCTAATACCTCTTTTGCTGTTGCTACTATGGTTTAGGCAGAAGGTCATGTCAAGGCAATAAAAAACTACTTCACCTTCTTTTCATTTACAAGATGGGAGCCAGTAACTCATCCATTGCAGCCATTTTCCTCACCCATTGCTCTCTCTGGTCTGACACAATGCATGCCCTGGAGTTACAAAGCATCTCAGATCTTATTTCCATCTTATTTACATCTTTACATTTGATCTTTTATCTTAATCCTCTGAGGTCATGAATTACATTAACATCCTGATCGGATGACTTTACATCAACACTTTTACCCTCCTGCACTGTGAATCAAGCCAGGCTTGCATTTCTGATGGGAGTTACCAGTTTTTACTTTCCAGTGGAGTTTCTAATGCACTGTCCCAGGGCTCTACTCCCCGTTTCGTAACAGTCTTGGTCACTGAAACCTGACACCCAGTTACGGGAAAAGATAACCATTTGAATGAAACCACATTTGAGCTTAAATTTAACTTTATTATTTTTTAATTTTGGTTGAGGTATTGTGCAATCTCATTCTATTTCACTGTAATTTAGTTTTGGAAGGTGAGGGCAGCAAAGATTCCTTCAGACTCGCAAGACTTAACCATTTTTCCCAGCACATGAAAACAACATTAAATAAGTTTGGCAAATCTATACCAAACTTGGATTGAAATAATTTGTATTTAAAGCCTGTAAAAGGAACTATTTATTCAGCAATATTTTCTTTCAGAATCAACTACAATTCAAGAGATTTCAGATCAACACAAACAGCCAGTTAGCACTAATTCTAGTGAGGTTTTACTGTTTATCCTCTGAAACAATACACAGAGACAAAAAGTGCAGAGGTGTTTATCTGAAGCTCTTACTCTTGCCACACTTCAGACACTGCAATAAGAATGTGGGGGAGACAGGACATTCATAAGGAGGGTTACAAACTCCCGTCATCAGACTGTATTAGCCTGGATTTTCAAAGATTTTGTGTTCCTTTGCCTCTAGCAGTTACTGTAATGAACTAAAAAAAAATTTTAAAACCCACCCTTGTCCTATTCTATGAATAAACAAACACAAAATTCAAAGAACATTTTACACTAATAACATTAAATATTCCTATTTTGAACTATCCCCGTCTGAGGTGTGCAATTCACGCTATCATTATGATGAATAGAGCTTTGCTAATTTCTGTGTGTGTGCATGTGAATTATTCAGTTCCTTTAAGAAAAGGTTTTGAGCGTTTTTTTTGTAGAGCCCAGCAGTGACTATAACATTTATAAAAACTGCTGCATATTCTTGAGCATCATCTACCATCACATGTCCTACTTCATATTTTGTTTAACAGAGATCTCAACAAGGTTTCTTCCTTTCTATTTAATGCCTTGAGAACAAGCCTAAGTAAAAGTAGCACCTATGTTCTAAAGAACCAGAAAAACCACACACCAAGAAAAATCAGGACAATCAGAGTAAGGGTTGGTCATAGCTCCAGCGCTAGGGAGAATCTGAATCTCCCAAAGTTTAAAAGAGCCTGTTCACACTCAAAGGGTGATATTCAGCCCGTTTTATCTCTTAGCAGAGTAAGCTTTCTTGCCAGGACTCTTACAGGAGTAAGGGCTAAAGAACTTGTGTTTCAGTTCCCATTACACTCAGTGGAGATCTAGTGAATACAGTCTGTAGAGCCTTGAAAGCCCTGCATTTCACCCTAAACCAGATGGGTCAGTAGAAGCCACTGACTTCAACCATTAGATCTCCACTGCCTGACAGAGGAGCTTATGTACCTAGCATGCATGTAGGCATTACATTTAAACGTTTTCATTTAGACCTGCATCCCGCCTTCAAGCATGAACCCTCCTCTTCTGCTAGACATGGAGAAGATTTAACACTCATCAGAACTGGTGGAGCAGATCCGCTTTCATCTGCAGCTGAATCCTACCACAATTTCAGTTTTTGAGGGAAAGCCCACAGCAGAACTCTAAATGCCATCAGGAAGCAATAGCAAGAATTTTCCTTCATACAGGTCAATAACCAAGTTTTATGTGCAATAAGTCCATAAGGCCACAGGTTCACAAGTTCTTGCAAAGGAACTTGAGCATTTCAATCACTGTTTAATCACAAGACCTGAATAGGGACCATACAAACTGTGCCTTTGGCAAAAAGGTGAAGCCATTAGCCTAGAATAGTGTACTTGAATAGTTCTTTACAAGACATTTGGAAGAATCAAAAGCTCTCTTAGTTTTTCCACACCATTAATCTTTAAAATTATTATTGGAGAAACACTTTTGCCAAGTTTGAATACCTTGGGATCTCATTAGGTTCTCTGGAGCTAAAAGCATAGACACAGTCTAAACTGACAGCAAGTGGGCTGTCAGACTCAGAAGTATATCAGCCACACAGCTTCTGTGGCTCTTGTGCATAAACACAACAAAAGGTGGATTACACCATCATCCCTGTAAAATGACTGCTTATGAATTCCTGTTACAATAAGGATGTGCAAGTAAGTAGTATCAATTTTAGGCAAGTTACATATCTATTACCTTTTGGAAACAGAGCCTCTGCTACAGCTGAATACTGCATGCAGCAAGGGACAAAGCTCGCTAAATTCTCTGTGATCTTCTGGCTACTTTGAGCAGGTTCAGACTCAAAGCTAAAAGCAGGCAATGTTAGGATAAATACAGAAACCTCTGCACTGTCTCTGTTTTACCAGAGAATCCCCTTGCTCAGAAGCAACTTTTCTAGGCCAGAGATGTAGGGAAAAATCTTGATCCCACTGCAGCAAATATTACACTGACATCGGCAAGTCCAGAACATCCACCTTACATTTAACTGATGGAAAAAAGCACAAAGTGATTTTTCTTCCTGTGACAGTCAGGATCACAAAATGTAGTGTAGTTGCTCGGCAAATCTGAAGCAATAATCTAAAAGTTCTATGTCTGACAAAAGGCTAGATTTTGGAAGAAAAATAACATATTTTAGACATGAAATGTCTTGGTTATCAGCAACAATTTGCTACTGGGGTTTGGAAGATGCCAAAAGCATATATGCCATGCATGAATCCTGATCACTACTGACAAGAACTGTTCCCGACAGCCCTAATATTTATTTACTGAATTCATATATTCAAATCTGATAGGCAAATAGCAAAGCCTGACTCTTCAGCTTCAGAAAACATAGAAAATGCCAGTATCATTCAGCTATGAGCAACCATAGGAAACAGAAATACTGCCAAACTTCTTTTTGTTGTTATCCAGTGCCATGAATTGCCACACATACACTATCACCACAGCATGACCGGTATTGGTGATCCCCCCGTGCATTCCAACATTGCTTGGTAAACCACAAAACATTTCAGTTTGACTCTCTGCATAACAGCTGGTCAGAAATTATCTTTTTACTGAAAAATGTATTTTTTCTATCCTAAAAAGTGTTTCTTGTTTAATTAAAAAGGAACATACCTCTTTGGTCAGCTCTGACAGCAATCCTTCTTATGCAAGCCAGAAGCATCTCTTAACTAGAGAAGCATCTCAAGCAAAGAGACAAAAGCTCTTAGGATGAAATTCATTCATTCTGCCGCTCCTCACCCCCCAGTCTCTTACATTCCTTTTTAGGATCTCACACATTCGTAACATCTTGGCTTCTCTGGAGGGGAAGACGTGCTCCAGTGCTGTGCTGCAGCTGAGACCATGTGTCTTTGAACATATCCGCAGACCAATAACTTTGTAGTTGAGACAGCGAAGAGTGGAAAAAAATGAAGTCTGCTTTCCACAGTTCAGTCCTTTCAAAAAGGTTGAATGTTGCAGTTTCTCAGGACTCACTTGCTATTCTTCTGTGTCTGATTAGAGACATCTAATCATCTGTTATCTGCCCTGCAGCTCTATTCCCAGGACAGCAAGGCTGTCTCTATTTTCAGTGTCCCAGAGGAGAGGTGATCCAACACATCACATCTTTCTTTCAAAGAGTTAACATGAAGAGCCTAAGCTGGTCAGCCCAAACCAGCTTCCAGCTTGCATACAGCAAGCCATCAGCCTGCAACCCACTCTTCCTTCTCAAAGGCTCTGCTGTGCTTGTTCTAGCACGACACATTCACACATGCAATTAGGGGCAGGAAGAGGTGGGTGAAGAGAAAAGGGAGACAAGGGAGCCAAAAGCATGCTTCCTCTGCCAGGCCAACTCTTCCAGGCCATTCCCACCCACTCCTATGCATGCCTGAGAGGCACTCAGGAAAGACACAGCTGTGAAATGAGTCACAGAATTAGGGTGAGAGAGTAGACCAATGTGGGCTGTCGTGGTCAGTGTCTGCTACAGACTGCCTGATTAGGAAGTAGAAGTAGATCAGGTCTTCTTTTGATAACTGTAAGGAGTCTTATGTTTGCAGGACCTGGTCCTCACGGAGGACTTTAACCATTCCAGTGTCGGCTGGAGGGCCAGTACAGCACAGCACATGGAACCCAGGAGGTTTCTCACATGAATTGGTGGTAAAAGGGGATCAAGAAACCAACAGGAAGATATTGTCTGCTAGACATCACCCTTACAAACAAGGGGGAACTGCTCAGGGATGTGAAGGTCTGCACAACTTTGTCTTCACTGTCTACAAGCTGGTGGAGTCCACGTTTCTGAGATAACCGAACAAGGCAAACGGCAAGATCACAACCTTGAACTTCAGTGGTATACAGACCTGGAGAGAAGAGGGGTCCAGAAGAGCTGGCTGATTTTCAACGATCACCTCCTCCAAATTAATTTCATGAGTAGAAGGAAACAAAGTGTGAATGAACAAGGAGCTCCTGACTAAACTAAAATTGTAGGCACACAGTAGGTGGAAGCAGGGATTGGTGCCCAGAAGGAATTTTAGACACTGTCTGAGCATGCAGGAATGGTGTTAGGAAAGCCAAGACCTGTTTGGAGTTGAATCTGACATGGGACCTGAAGGGCAAGAAAGGCTTCTGCAAGTACATAAGCAGCAAAAGGAAGACTGGGATAACCGCGGGCCCACTGATGAATGGGGCAGGGATCTGGTGACAAAGAACGTGGAAAAGACCAAGGTACTTGAAGCCTTCTTTGCCTCAGTCTTTACTAGTAAGACCTGCCTTCAGCAATCCCAGGTCCCTGGGAGACCAGAGGAAGAGTCTGGAGCCAGGAAAACTTGCCCTGCATGGAGGAGGATCAAGTTAAGGAACATTTACACAAACTGGACATACATAAACCTATAGGCCCTGATCAGACACAGCCATGAGTGCTGAGGGAGCTGGCAGATGTTACTGAGAGGTCACATTCTATCTTTGAAAGGTCATCATGATCAAGGAAGGTTCCTGAGGACTGGAAAAAAGCAAATGTCACTTTCATCTTTAAGATGGACAAGAAGGAGGATCTGAGGAACGGCATATTGATCCCTAGGCAGGTTAAGCAGCAAACAATCCCAGAAACCACTTCCAGACATATCAACTACAAGAAGATAATTGGGAGCAGTGAACATGGATTTACAAAGAGGAGATATTATTCACTTTGACTTTAGCAAGGCTTTCAACACTGCTGTAACAACCTCATGGACAAACTGAGGAGTACAGGCTGGAAAAATGGGTTATACGGTAGATTGAACACTGACTGAACTAGGGACTGAAAGGGTTGTGATCAGCAGCACGAAGCCCAGCTGGAGACCAGCCACTAGTGGAGTACCCCACAGGTCAATACTGGGGCCAATACTGTTTAATCGCTGGCCTGGGCATTGGGACAGACTGGACTTCAAGTGAGTCTGCATAGTTTGCAAAACTGAGTGGTTGATACATCAGAAGGTCATGCTACCATTTAGAGGGGCCTCAGCAGGCTGGAGAAGTGGGCTGACAGGAACATTTCAAGGTTCATCAAAGGGAAATGCCAAGTCTTGCCCTTGGGATAGAACACCAAGCTGAATACGAGCCAGCAATGTGCTTCGTGGCAAGGAAGGCCAACAGCCTCCTGGGCTGCATCAGGAAGAGTTTTGTCAACAAGTCGAGGGAGGTGATCCTTCCCCTCTACTCAGCACTCGTGAGGCCACAACTGGAGTGCTGAGTCCAGTTCTGGGTTCCCCAGTGTGCAAGAGACATGGACATACCAGAACAAGGCCAACGAAACACCAGAAACTGATTAAAGTATTGGAGCATCTGGCACAAGGGGAGAGGCTAAGCAACGTGGCACTGCTCAGTCTGGAGAAGGCCTGGGGGCATACTATCAAAGTGTATAAATACGTAAGGGTGGGAAGTAACGAGGAGGGAGACAGGCTTTTCTCAGTGGTGCCCTGTGACAGGAAGAGAGGCAAAGGCCACTAAATGTAATGCAGGAAATCTTGTTTAAACAGAGGAAGAAAACTTTTTTATGGTAAGGGTGTTCAAACAGTGGAGCAGTTGCTCAGAGAGCTTATGGGGTCTCCATCCTTGGAGATATTCAAAACCCGACTAGACACAGCCCTGGGCAATCTGCTCTAGGTGATGCTACTTTGAGCAGCGGGTTTGAACTAGATGATCCCCAGAGGTCCCTTCCCATCTCAATCATCCTGTGATTCAGTGAATAGTTTGGCAGTAGCCAGCAACTCGCAGCAAACCTTTTCCCAGAAAGGTTCCTTGCTCATCATCTGTATAAAAATGCACAAAGAGTCCGGTACTTGGAGAAAGATCAGGCATGCAAAAAATCTGCTAACAGACTTAAAGTGCTCTCCAAGTACAATTATCTGGCAAGAAGGACATAAATCATACTAGCCTCACCTGCCAAAAGAAACATTTGTATCCTGATTTGGCTCCAAACTTCAGATAAACTGGGCACTACTAACTTTGTAACTGAATTATGGCAAGCTGTTCACAGTACATGAGTTTTCTTTGGCTCCCTGCTACAAAATCTTCTGCAGCAGCCTAAGCGAGTTCCTCAGACAAATTAGGCAAAAGTCCACTGAGATGAACCTGAGTTTTACCCATTCTGAAAGTGCCTTAAGCAAGAAGCCAAAGACTGTTCTGGGAAGGAGGAGGAGGAGGAATGAGAGCGTTTTCTCTATTTTCTTCCATCAGCAGGACTTTACCCAAATGAAATACAAAGCGCCTGCCAACATCCAGATCACCCCGTTTACTATCTATGCGCACACTGCTGCCTAGGTGCCTCTGCCTGCTGCTGTTCTGCCAGGGCTGGGGAAGCTGCTGAAGCATAGGAGGTGGGAAGTGCCATTCTCAGCAAGGATCTGGTACAGTTTCTGTACATTCACAAAAGGCATCATCTGACGGCGCTTGAAGAAAGCACAAATTCATTATGAAGCAGGCCCAGCTCAGTGCTCCACAACCTCAAACCAGCAAATCAAAAACAACGGTTCTCTCTAGAAGCTTCCTTATTCTGGCATTTTGCCAATAAAAACAGTAATGGTAGACATAAAGTACTGAGAAATGGGGAAGAGGCTGGGAGTCGAGTTAGAAACAAGTTCTTTCTTGTAGGCAGTTTTTTCTGTACCTTTGATCATTACTGTGCCTTTTGTAGTTCTGCTATGTAGTTCTGGGGATGCGAAGACCAGAACCACAAATAGTACCAACACATTGTGGAACCGCACAGTGAAATAACTAATTCTCTATTTCATTTTTTCTTTTTGATTGCTGCTAAACACTGAACAGGTGTTAAAAAGAACTGACCATTAGGACTACCAAACTTCTTTCTTGAGCTGTGATAGCTAGCTAAGTGGTCCTCAATGTGCTTGTGTAATTGCTCACTCCTTACTCCACACTCAAATTTGTCTTCTAGTTTACCAAGTCTCTCAGTACCGTGATACCCATCCCCCAGGACTTGGGGGCACTGGTGGATGAACAGCTTGACATGAGCCACCAATGTGTGCTCACAGCCCAGAAGGCCAACCATATCCTGGGCTGCACCAAAAGCAGCATAGCCAGCAGGTCAAGGGAGGTGATTCTGCCCCTCTACTCTGCTCTGGTGAGACCTCACCTGGAGTACGGCGCCCACCTCTGGAGCCCTCAGCACGGGAAAGACATGGAGCTGCTGGAGCAGTTCCAGAGGAGGCCACAAAAATGATCAGAGGACTGGAGTACCTCTCCTATGAGGAAAGGCTGAAAGAGTTGGGGCTGTTCAGCTTGGAGAAGAGAAGCCTGCAGAGACACCTGATTGCAGCCTTCCAGTATTCGAAGGGGGCCTATAGGAAAGATGGGGAAAATCGTTTCAGCAGGGCTTGTTGTAATACGACAAGGAATAATGGCTTTAAACTAAGGGAGGGTAGATTTAGACTAGATATAAGGAAGAAATTTTTTACCATGAGGGTAGTCAAACACTGGAACAGATTGCCCAGAGAGGTAGTGGAGGCCCCATCCCTGGAAACACTCATGGTCAGGCTGGACGGGGCTCTGAGCAACCTGGTCTAGTTTAAGATGTCCCTGCTCACTGCAGGAGGGTTGGGCTAGATGACCTCTAAATGTCCCTTCCAACCCAAAGCATTCTATGATTCTCTTCAGAGTCAGTGTTATTCTTACCATTCACCATTTCCAAACAAAATATCTTGTCTGCCTCTTCTCTCACAGTCCCCTCCCAGGATTAACCTATTTATGAAGGACATGGAAATATCCTGTCCTCCTCGCCTACGTGTTAAACTTCCACTCCCGTGAAACCATTCTGTACTTCACTGGTTAACCCAGTACCAGTATTTTACCAGAAATGTCTATCACAGTCTAGGGCCACATCTACCTCCTTCATATCACCACCAGAAACACATTACGCATCCTCTTCCACAGAGGGAAAGATGTGGATTTATTCCCAAGAAGTGAGGTCCCAGCTGCCACCCACGCACTGCCATCACCAGGCTGGCAGCAATACCTGACATAGCTTTTTTTCTTTCTCTACATTAAACTCCAGGCTGGTTTTAGATGCTTAAAATTTACTAAGGCCACTGTCCACAATGACATGTCTCTCTAAATCAAACTTGGAAACCTACAACAAACACTCATTAGTTCAACCCCAGCAGAGTCTCTCTTTTAAAACCATTCTTTCCTGTCTTCCTAAATAATTTTTCACCACATAACACCTGTTTCGTCCTTGTGATTTTTCCTCATTTCTTTGGAGCTTATAGCTGTTTCTGTAGAAAAGATGTTCTTCACGCATGCTTTCACATCTGTCTTTGCTGACCAGGAAACTTTCTTCCCCATCTGTAGCTGAGTTACAACTGCTCTCACACCAAGCCCATCAGCCTTTCAAAAGACTTTGCTTTACACCAAGGCATAAGATACTCAGTTTTCTCCCTCAGAGTCTTTACTTAAATAATCAAGGATTTCTGTTGTCTCATTTACCTTGTCCAGATTCTTAAAATGACAAGTACAATCTTTTCATCTAACTGCATGATTTCTGCATCTGTCATTGTCCTCAACTGTTTCTCTTCACTGTTCCTTATTCTGCCTTCTTGCCCACCTGACATATTTTGCATTCTTTTTCCAGTTGGCACCTTTCTGTGCTTTAAAGGCAGGCATGGAAATTACACATCTCTCCAGCCTTCTCCCTCACATTCCTTTGTTAAAACTTTTTATTGGCTGTACTATCTTGACATTACAGGACTTGCATCAAGTCACAGGACAAGACTATAAAGAACTCTCCTTCCATGACCTTCCTCCAGGGCAGTTCTGACAGAGCTCCCAGATCTGCTTCATGGCATCAGGTTTGGAGGTGTTTGCTGCATGAAGACTCTTACTACATGGACTCTAATTCTCTGTGACTTGAGGGAGCATTTCTTATGTCTCATATGATGTTTTTGTGAGCCCTGAGGTCTTGCAGGATGCTTGGTAAGCTGCTTCAAGGTTTTCCTCATATGTGGCAGTTTCTGGAGCTCCAAGAGTTTCTTGAGACTCCAGTGATTCCAGGCACGGTGCCATAGGGAAACACTACAGGGCACTAAAGGGAACCTGCCACAGATCTATATAAAACCATGTAACACATTTTCAGCAAAATTAATCCCATCTGGATTATATCACCTCCCAGGTATTTCCATATCTCTTCCATGAAGAATTACTTCCTCAGCTTTGGGGGAAAAGGGGGATAGTGAGGCAAAGGAGAGAACAGCTTAACATCAGTTTTTGCCTCCTCAACTGTCTTTAGCCACCTCAGCTAATTCTCCTTTACAGAGTGGTTTCCTTCTGTATTCTGTCTAGCAAGCCGATTTCTCTGCCACAATGAATCATATGAAAGTACCCAACCTAAAGGAAAAAACTGCTCACAGAACATCCTCATTGCGTTGTGAACCTGGCTGAGGCCATGCACACATTACAAGTGGCAGGCAAAGTCTTTGCATCCCACCACCTTGTAGTTGCACACTTTGAACTAACCCACATCTACAAAGCTTTTGAGATCTGAGAAAGTCTGCCCAAATGTGCAAGTTATTGTGCACAAACAACTGCCATGTTTCTCAGCCTCACCCAACAGATCTTGCTTCCCTGTGTATGAAAAGGTTAGCACATATCACTCTGAAAAGTGACATTATCCCTTTACCATATGACAAGTAGAAACAAAAGCCAAGGTAGACACAATTGCCAGCACTCACACTTTGCTGGTCTTTACCAGTTAGTTTGAAATGCATTACTGGCCCCTACAGATCTTGCCTTGTTCCAGGGATGAAAACACTGTAATGACACCAAATTTAGTCAACTAAAAATGGCTGGATTTGCCATAGTCCCCCAGCATCTCATAACTTCTGGAAAACATGGGAATCAAAATAGCTCAGAATTATTTAGCAATATCATTGTTAAACAGCCTTGGTGCACAGTGCATGTCCAAATCCTTTGGGCTGTTCATAGGACAGCAAGCACTTGTTCCAAAGCAAAGGTAACAGAGGTACCTCCACAAGCCGCTAGTACCTACAAAGGCTGTATCTCACAGTGTCCGTATTCAAAAAAATTATGTATTTCCTGACTACCAGTGAAAAACTGAAGCTGAACTGCAAACAAATATCAAAACCAATGATCTATTACTGTATGAGAATAAAACCACTCTGCCTGGTGTTTAACCTTCCATCAGAACTCATCTGAACTTCATTTAGATTTCACAAAAAGCAGCTTGGAAACTCACAGCTGAGATGTGTTTAATAGCTAAGAAACATTTTTTGTTTCAGGTCAAAGTATAACCAGGGTACGAGGTGCTGAAGAAATGAAGAAATGCATCTCCTGTAGCTTCTCTAATCAAACCTTAACTCCTCCAACAAATATTCAAAGACTCAGAGAAACAATTTTCTAAGCTGTCACAAGCAGCAATACATTAAAAACATATATATTCAAAGCCACCTCAAAAAGAATAAATGAAACTGGCCCTTCTACAAACCTGAGGAGAACTAAAGTCATGCATTTCAGCTCTGAAGACTCGTTTAATTTTTTGTAGATCATGGGATTTTAGGAGAGTAAATTCCAGATTTTCATTTTTGCCTAATGTTTTGAGAGACTAAGAAATGATGCATTCAAGGTTTTGGCATTAGCTCAGTGGATAGCAGCCTACTTAAACCCAATCGATGGTTTTCCTGCAATTCCCTGAACCCCGAAACTGACATTCTCATCACAGCGACGTGGCCTCACAGAGCCAACACTCCACGGACAGAGAAGACACATAACGCGAATATCTGCTGGTAAGCTCCACAGCTGCCACACCTACGCCGCAGACACAACGCACCTGATGGAGCAGTGACGGGTGTCCCCTGCCATCCCCCCAGCAGGAGCACCTCTGGAGCTGCCACCAGGCACGCAGCAGCGGTGGGCAGAAGAGCTCCAGGCCAGGGACATCCCCCCACCCCGCAGCTCGGGGCTCCTCTCCCTCGCTCACGGCACCCACCAAGCACTCTGATGGCGGACCCTCGCCCTGAGGTACTCATCATTCGAATGGCCCATCCCTCCAAAAATCTGATGACTGGACACACTGCTGGAGCTGAGTTATGTGAGGTGCCGGTGGAAGAGGAGGAGAAGGGGAGGGAAGGGCTCACCGCAGAGCCCCCCGCAACCACCTGAGAGCAAGGCCAGTTTCCCGCTCCCCGGGCCGGGCAGCAGGGCAGCCCCCCCACCGCGGCACCCTGCTGCCTCCGTGGGCAGCCGCCAGCCGCTCCGACGCGTGCCCACCACGGTACCGGGACCAGCAGCTCCCGCCTCACGGGAGACTAGTCTCGACCCAGAGCATCAGGGTGACAAAACCCAACCCAACCCACCCAACCCAACCAACCCAACTCAACCAACCCAACCTCCTTGTCCTCACCACAAAAGCTGGCATGTTCTCAGCGCGGCGTAGAAGTCTGGCCCTCAAAACCTCCTGGGTGCAGAGAGCAGAGGAGGCAGCCGGTCTGACCATAACAACCGAGGTAGAGCCGAGGAATGCTTGATTCAGACCTTGACCTTCCCTGGCATGACAGAGGGCTCGGGGCTCCCCACGCCCCACTGCGGAGGAATCGGGGCTGCTCCACAACCTCTGCAAGGACCTGGGTCTCCACAGGCACCTGAGCAGAATTACCATAGGGTCTGCTGGAGCCAAGCCCTTCCAGCCTCCCCAGGCTCTCTCAGAGGCCATCAGGTCGAGTACATCAAAGTTGTCAAAGTAGCGCGGGCACATCCACACTGCACGTGACAGCACGCATGGCTGGGTGTGCCGCGCTTCCAGCATGAGCTGAACCCAAAATAGCTCTGCATATAGAAACTGCCCCCTAAACGGCAACACGTGGTGCTGAGGCAGAGGGTGGTGGAGGGTGGCATGTCAGAAATGCCACCAGCCCCACAGCGTTGTTCCAGAGTGCCCTCTAAGCCACGATTCACAGGCACTGAGCTGAAACTCTTGCTCCTAATTAGCTATGTAACTCCAAGAAATAAAAATATTCCAATTAAAATAAAAACCTCTACCTAAAACCATTCTTGTGCAGATTTTTGTTAACAAAAAGGCAACTATTTTCTTCAGAGCTCACTTTTTTCCCCATCAAGATATGATGGTGAAACAGAGGGGGGTGCAAATCAAAGCCTTCTCTCCATTCTTCATTTTCTTTTTATCGAGATAGGCATTTACAGTAATTTATTCTGGTTCCTACAAAGCAAGTAGTCACATAGACTGTTCTTGTTACAAGCATAATTATGGGGCAGTATATAATTCCCATATACAAGCACATCTAACAGAAAACTTAAATCTTTTTTCCAAGCTAAGACACACCTGGAAACTGTTTGGACTTGACCAACTCTATCAACTGGCCTCCAAAATCTCACCAGTCCCCAAACTTCACCTTGCAGATATGCAAGCACTCTAGCTGCTGTTCATGGAATACAAGCATGCTAAAGAGTTGAGTTCTGTACCTCCACAGCCTTTGTTGTTACCCAAGCCTTTCCAGATTCCCTGATCTCCAGGACTACTTCCCCTTAGCTTAGTAACGCTTAGTACTTACTCCTGCCACAGAGAGTCATGTAGCTTCCTCCTCAACCTCTGCAGCTGCAGCAGTCACTACTTGCCTCTCCAAATTAAACTTCAACAGGCAGAAGGTAAAATTTGGCTGCTCAGTTTGTATTTCAATAGCTGTTCCTCATCCGTTCATGAAATGAAGGAGGACCGGATGAAAATACCTGTACAGCAACAGCCCATCCTTGCTACTCTAATGAGCTGATCAGTGGTTACCGAGCGCTGGTCTGTGCAGCATTAAGAGGAGGCAACAAAGACCTTGATTCCGTGGGTGCTTTTCTCAGCATCAGTTTCCACATCAGTTTCAGGCTGATGCAAAGCAGTACAACTGCAGCACTGCCCCACCCCTTGGGGCAGCGAGTTGATTCGGAGAATGCCAGCCACTGAAAAACCCATGAGAGCAACCAGGTCATCTCCCTGACAGCTCCCCGAGAGCAGAACCACAGCAGCCTTGGCTCTGCTTGGGCTTCTCTGCAATCACATCCCTTCTGGTGAAACCAGTTCAGCCATTCCCTGCTCATTGCACAGCAGAAAAAGTCCTTTAACCTCCTGTAATCAGTGCTGTGATTTATCACACAGATCCCAAACAGTTATACTGGTACAACTAGAAAAAGAAGCCAAAGGCAGGAGCGTACAGAGCATTTAAGCCAGCTTTCCCAGCATCCAAGGCATGGGATGGGATAGCGGCTGGATTGGAGGGCAGATGCTCCCTCCCTACTCACTCCTCCAGGAACCACACAGAGCACTCTCGAAATGGATCATTGGCAGCGAAGACCTGCACACCTCGGCTTTGCACTTCCAAACACAGAGAAATGCTGTTTCACAAACTGAGCCTGATGCTGCATCCAACAAGGTCTACCACTGGCGTTGCTAAATGCAGAATTAGGTTAGGAGGCTGCTGCACTCCAGTTTCTGTCAGGGGTAATGCAATTGAAGTCAATGGTATTTCATGTGAATAAAACAGATGCAAGACTCAAATCAAGCACATAGCATTCAAACATTTTTTGCTATTTATTAATAATCTTTGCACCATTTTACTTCTTGAAATGCAATTTGGAGGCCATATAAATAATCTTAATGTGGTTTAAGTAATTTCACTGAAAGTAGAATATCTAAAATTACGCACTGTGAAAACAAGTCTTTTGACTTCAATGCTGCTGTAGCCAACACCCTGAACTTCTAGGACAGCAATCTAGAGAGAAAGAAGTTAGATACTGCTTTTTGAAACCCCTTTGGGAGACGAAGAAGAACACAACTGCTTAGTAACTTTTAACCAGTTAAGAAACCACTGCTTTTTACACATAACACGTAATGTACAGTCCAGTGCATTGCATTGAGAAATAAAAAATATATATACTGCTTACAGACTTTGTAATAAAATTATCATCCTATTTCCACTTTGTGGAACATGAATTTATCATGGGTACAGCACTGTTAACTACCCAGGAGTGGCATGTCTGGCAGTTTCATTAAATTGAGTGTAACTTTGGCCTCATACTTATCAGTCCAGGTATATTTATCAATTTGTCTTTCCTTTTTTTAATTAAGATTTGTTAGCTTTTTCTGTGGGAGGATATCCACACACAAATCCATTATTTATGTCTCACGGGTGCTTCACTTTTGGCTGCTAAAAACCATGAGAGTGAATATCCTTTTACTCACTGGTGTTGTACACTCCATTCTAGATCAAGTAGGCTAACACAAACTGTTGAAGATACTTTACAGTCAAATCCGATTAATTTTCAGTCTATTCATGTTTATGAAATAGGAATGCACTCTGTTATTTTTAAAAAGTGGGAAAGACATGCAGGGTGTGTAGCCTGAAGCTGTCTAAATCGTTAACTTCCAGGTGGTTTATGTGCTTTAGAATCTTGGAGGCTTTGGGACAGCACCTGCCCAAAGGACACCTCTGGTAAAATGGAACTAAATTCAGAATCCACCCTAGCATTTTATCCATGCATTCAACTTGACCATTTTCTCCAAGGCAGCTGCTTTCACCAGCTCTAGTTCCTCTACTAAGGAACCAAACCCATCCCTGAAGCGCAGCTCTGTAGCTGTGGTCCGTGATGCCAGCAGACAAGAAAATCAGAGTCAGAGGATGCCTGCTCTGCACCTGGCAAGAACTGGCCCAAGGGCAGAAGTTACTGTGAGCTTCAGTCAGCTGAGAATAAAGTCTTCTGTGCTGCAACTCTGGCTCGGAGACCAGATGTTTCTATGGCTGTTAGCAACTTCTTTAATCTGCTGCCTACTTTCCTCCATCCATGATGGAAGGGCACTTGCACTCACAATGTGTTAAAAAATTCAGCAGGACACACATCATGACTCAGCCCCAGCACGAGATGGCTCGCTGGCCAGTGGCCTGCAAGTCCTCAGAATCATCAGACAGTTGTGTTTTTCTCAGGTTTTCCATTTGGTGCAAGCATCTGTAGTGCCTGGAACAAGTTGTCCAGAGTCTTTATATGATCTGCCAAGTCTTCTAATCTTCACTGAAGAGAAACCAGCATTAGGCAGTGTTGGCTGTTGTACGATATTCAGATCCTCACATTAAATTGCCTGCAGACCTTAAATAAATAACACAGATAGTTGGAAGCTCTGTATCCACATCCTAGGAAAATGTGTACAGCTGGAGAGCTATTTTCTGCATAAAAGAAAACAAAAAATAAAAATTTTGATGTGCTCTAAAGAATTAGGCCATGAATCCACACCAAATCCCTCAGAGTAGCCTGATGGACAAAAGCTGGATATGTTTGATGGATGGAAGAACAAGGTTGTATTCATTGCTGATGCTTAGGTGATATGAGACCAAAAATGCTGCAGGCAGATCTAGTGGGAGTTGATGCAAAGGACTAACCCTGTTTTCCAGTTAGCCTTGGATGACCTTAGTTCCTCACAAAATAAATGGTATTTTTTCCTATATTTGTAGATAATTACTTATGTAACTGAATTTCCCATTGGCATAACTGGAGGTTCCATTGTCTTACAGATTTCTACTTTGCTCATGCAGTGCTAATTGGATCAAAGTCTCCTACCCATGTGTTCTGCAGGGCTCAAGAATAAATGATATACATCATGGAAGATTTTTATGGTTTAGAGTCTTTTGACTCATTTACATTTCTCAAACGTCATATCGAGCTTTATAAAAAAAAAAAGACAAACAGAAACCAAAAGAATAGGATATACCCACATTGTTTCTATTGCTAAAATGAATTGATGTAACTGTCATTTTATTCTCATCATTGTTTCGGTTTCGGCTGCCGCCGGCAACAAAAGCTCCACGCGGCCGCCCCTCCCCCCGCCGGCGTGTGGAGGAGAATGGAAAGAAAGAGGCAGAAACTGGTGGGTCGGGATAAGGGCAGTTTAACAGAACAGCAAACAGAGGGAAAACAGGAACAAC
>Ga0065711_1028491_pt1 | contig 40904 bp, 36 predicted proteins | sample Hoacrofraction12_FD_59098 | JGI IMG/M metagenome (GOLD analysis project Ga0065711, IMG submission 59098) | Hoatzin crop microbial communities from Cojedes, Venezuela - Epithelial fraction 12 v2 (version 2) | ecosystem: Host-associated > Birds > Digestive system > Esophagus > Crop | place... | reverse complement strand
CGTTTCCTGCGAATTGCTGCTTGAGTCGCGAGCCGATGGTGGCGTAGAGTTGGAGGATGTCGGGGGTGTTGAGTCGCTCGCCGTAGGGTGGGTTGGTGATGATGATGGCGGGACGGTTATTTTCTGAGTCTGTGAGGTCTGGAGTTTCTGAGTTATTGAGTTCGTCGTCATCGTCGTCGGTTGGAATGATGGCGTGCGTGGCGTTGGCGGGGTGGTTCCACTCGAACTCGTAGAAGTCTTGCTGTGTGATGTCGATTTCCTGGGTGAGGCCGGCGCTCTTGACGTTTTCGCGTGCGATGGCGACGACGGGTTTGCTGATGTCGTAGCCGTAGATTTTGTGGTTGAAGGGGCGTTCGTTGGAGTCGTCTTCGTAGATTTGCTGGAGGAGTTCGGGGTTGTAGTCGCGCCATTTCTCGAAGGCGTATTGTTCGCGGAAGACGCCGGGGTAGATGTTTCGCGCGATGAGCGCTGCCTCGATGAGGATGGTTCCGGAGCCGCAGAAGGGGTCGATGAGGTCGCATTCGCCGTCCCATCCGGTGAGTAGGATGATGCCTGCTGCGAGGACTTCGTTGATGGGCGCGGGGACGTTTGCGACTTTGTATCCGCGCTTGTGGAGGCTTTCTCCAGAGGAGTCGAGGGAGATGGTGACGTCGTGGTCGGCTATGTGGACGTTGATGCGCAGGTCGGGGTTGGCGATGGCGACGTTGGGCCGGTTGCCGGTCTTTTCACGGAAGCGGTCGGCGATGGCGTCTTTGACGCGGTAGGCGACGAACTTGCTGTGGCGGAAGTCTTCGGAAAAAACGACGGAATCGACGAGGAACGTGCTGTTCTCGTCGATGTAGTCTTCCCATGGCATGTTCTTGACCTGCTCATAGACTTGGTCGGGGTCGTTGGCCTTGAACTGCTTGATGGGCACAAGGATGCGCAGGGCGGTGCGGAGGCAGAAATTGGCGCGGTAGAGCATGGCCTGGTCACCGGTGAATGAGACCATGCGGTTGCCGATTTGGATGTCGTTGGCACCGAGTTGTGTGAGTTCTTTTGCAAGGACTTCTTCGAGGCCTTGGAGGGTTTTGGCGATGAGGTTCATATTTTTGAGTGAGGTGTTTTCAAATAATAACTAACAAATAATAAATAATAATTGGTGGGTCAGAGTTTTTTGGTTGGTGTGCAATGTCCTTGGACTACGCTTTCTCCGGCGGGGACGTCGTGGGTGACCCAGATGTTTCCGCCGATGGTTGCGCCCCGGCCAATGGTGATGCGGCCGAGGATGGTGGAGTTGGCATAGACAATGACGTTGTCTTCGAGGATGGGGTGGCGGGCAATGCCCTTGATGGGGTTGCCGTTGTCGTCGAGCGGGAAGGAGCGTGCGCCAAGGGTTACGCCCTGGTAGAGCTTGACGTTGTTGCCGATGATGCAGGTCTCGCCAATGACAACGCCTGTGCCGTGGTCAATGGTGAAACTTTCGCCGATTTGCGCTCCTGGATGGATGTCGATGCCGGTCTCGCTGTGCGCCATTTCGGTGAGCATGCGGGGGATGAGCGGCACGCCGAGCAGGAGGAGCTGGTGGGCCATGCGGTAGTTGGTGAGGGCCTTGATGACGGGGTAGCAGGAGATGATTTCGCCGTGGCTCTTGGCGGCAGGGTCGCCGTTGTAGGCCGCGATGACGTCGGTGGTGAGCAGGCGGCGCAGTTCGGGCAGCGATGCGATGAATTGCTCGGCGATTTGGTCGGCTTTTTCCTGAAGTTCGGGGCAGGCATCGTGCTCAAATTCGAGGGCAATCTCGATTTGCTCGCGGAGGCGGCGGGAGAGGCGGTCCACGCGGACGCCGATGTAGTAGGTGAGCGTGTCGTTATAGACGGGCGTGTCGCCGTAGTGGTAGGGGAAAATGATGTCGCGTGCGGTGTCCACGATTTCGGCCAAAACCTTTTCGTTTGGCATCCGGAACACCTGGCTTTCGCGGTTGAACATGCGCTGGAGCGCGTCCATTTCGGTGAGTTGCTGCACGCTCTGCGTGATGACTTCGTGGTTCATGCTTGTGGGGAAGAGGGTGGCGGGGTTATTTCAGGTACTTGTCGATGAGTTGCTGCGCGGTATCGTCGCCGAGTTCAACGGCTTTCTGGAGATTGCGCAGGGCGTCGGCCTTGTTGCCTTTCTCCAGCTGGGCGTAGCCGAGGATGCGGTAGGCGTCGGGCATTTTGTCGGTGAGGTTGATGGCCTGCTGCGCCGCCTCGATGCATTCGTCGAGCATGTTGACGCGGAGGAGCAGGGCGCTTTTCTCCACATAGAGCAGCGGGGTGGTGGGCGCTTGGACGATGGCGCTGTCGAGGTCGGCGAGTGCGGGCTGATACATGCGTGCATCCTGCTCGAGCATGGCGCGGTCGTAGAAGAACGTGGCGCTGAGTTCGCCCTCGTTGAGCGCGGCGTAGGTGTTGTAGTCCACCACGGCCTCGCGCGTTCGTCCTGCTTTCTTCAGGAGTTGTGCGCGGCGCATGACGTAGTTGCCGGCGTCTTTGGGCAGCGGCGTTCCGAAGATGGCGATGGCCTGGTCCATGAGTTCTATTTGCGTGCTCAGGCTGTCGCCGGCGGCTTCGTGCGCCATGCTGGCGGCATAGAGCGTGGCGGCAGAGCGGAAGGGTCCGGCGTTGACGTCGTCGTAGAGGCGTATGGCGGCCTGGTCGTCGCCCTTTGCCATGAGGATTTGCGCTTTTTGCAACTGATATTCCGTGGTTTGCATGGCCGCGCCCTGCTTTGCAGAGTCCGTTTTGGCAGCATTTTCCTGCGCCTGCGCCAAAGCGATGGCCTTGTCGCAGTGGTCGAGCGCCAGGTCGTAGTTCCACTTGTCGTACTTCGGTTCGGGCTGATAGAGCAGTTTGGTGTAGATGGTTTGCGCCACGTTGGAGTGCGCCATCATCTTGTCGCTGGCGAGGTTGAGGTAAGTGTTGAGGTCGCTGTTGGCCTCATCGAAGCGGTGCAGGTCGAGCAGCGGCGTGGCGCGGCGATAGTAGCCCTCGGCATTGCGCGGAAACTTCTCCACAAAGCGGTTCACCATGTCGAGATAGACGTCGTTGCTGGCGGTGCGCGAGTTGAAGTAGAGATAGACGAGCGCCTCTTCGGCCGTGGGCGGCACATCCTTCTTGATGTGGATGTTGTTGAGCGTCATGGCCGACAGTTTCGACTGGATGGTGGAAATGACGAGGTCGTTGCCGAAGTTGGCGTCGATGGCGTTGCTCTTTCCGCCCACGGGCGAAAGCAGCAGGCCGATGAGTTCGCCGCGCTCGTTCAGCAGCGCCGCGCCGTTGTAGTTCGTGTCAATGGCCTTGGAAAGCGTGTAGTAGGGGTAGTGCTTGGCGGCATTGTCGCCCACGCCCTCCACCAGGTCTTTCTTCTCGATGGCGGCGGAAGGGCACGTGGCCACTTTGTTCTTGGAATAGGCCAGCGCATAGACCGTGCTGCCCACTTGCGCGGCGGTGGATGAGGCCAGCGTCAGGGGCGATGTCTTGCCCGCCTTGGTGGTCATTTTCACGATGTCGTAGGTGTCGTTTGCGCCGAGAATGCGGTCCACGTCGCTTTTCCGTCCGTCCATGTCCACCACCACGGCGCTGTATGCCCCGCGGAAGAGGTTGTAGGCCGCCAGGACGGTGCCTTGGTTGTCGATGACCACGCCCGAGCCGCTGGCCAGCATGTTCTGGTTCTGGTCGTAGGTCACGACCGAAACGATGGATTTCTGCGCCTTGTTCGCCCATTTCGGCGCGGCGCCCTCGCGTTCCTGTGCGTAGGCTTGCAGGCAGAGGCAGGCCAGCAGGAGGCAAATCAGTTTTCTCATTATCTTATTATAAAGGAATTCTCTCTTGGGTTTGGGAAAGGGTCAGAGGCCGCTGAGCAGTTCGCGTGCATTGTCGCGCGCCGCCTGCGTCAATTGCTCGCCGCTGAGCATGTGGGCAATCTCCTCCACGCGCGCCTCGCCCGCCAGTTCGGCCATCTGGCTGGTTGTGCCGCTCTCGGTGTCGGTCTTGAACACGTGGTAGTGCTTCTGGCCTCGCGCGGCAATCTGCGGCAGGTGGGTGATGCTGATGACCTGGCGCCCGTTTTGGCTCATGTCCTGCATCATGCGCGCCATTTTCTCGGCAATGGCGCCGCTCACGCCCGTGTCTATTTCGTCGAAAATGATGGTGGGCAACTGCGTGGCGCGTGCCAGCAAGGCCTTGAGCACGAGCATCACGCGGGCCATTTCGCCGCCGCTCGCCACGCGCCCCAGTTCTTGCAGCGCGCCGCCCTTGTTGGCGTTGAAGCGGAAGTCCACGCTGTCGGCGCCTTTGGCCGAAAGCAGCGACTCGCTCAGCGTCACTTGCGCCTCAAATCGCACGTTGGGCATGCCCAGCGGCTGCAGGTTCTCCACCATCTCGCGCTCCAGTTGCTTGGCCGCTTTGGTGCGCGCGGCGGAAAGTTTCTTCGCTGTGTCCACGGCGGCTTGGCGGTTCGCCTCCACGGCCTTTTGCAATGCTTCCAGCCGCTCCTCGCCGTCGTCCACCAGGCTGAGCCGCTCGCTCAGGCTGTCGCGCAGGGCGATGAGTTCGTCCACGCTCTCCGTGTGATGCTTTTTCTGCAAAGTGTAGATGGTGCTCAGGCGGTCGTTCACCTCCTCCAGCCGCTGCGGATTGTAGTCCACGCGGTCGTTGGCGGCCTCCACCTCGGCGCACACGTCCTTCAGTTCAATGAGGCACGAACTCACGCGCTCGGCCAGTTGCTGCGCGTCGGGCAGTTTGTCGCCCACGCTCTGCAGCGCGCTCTCGGCCGCCTTCAGGCTCGTGAGCACATCGCCCGTCTCGCCCATGCCGTCGCCCTCAATGGCCTGCTGGGCCGCATAGAGTTGCTGCTTGATTTCCTCAGCATGCTCCAGCACGCCCAGTTCGCTTTCCAGTTCCTCTTGCTCGCCGCTCTGCAGGTTCGCCTCGTCCAGTTGGCTGAACTGGAAGCGCAGGTAGTCGGCCTCTTCCTGGCCCTTGCGCAGCGCCTCCTCGGCCTCCCTCAGCGCCTTCTCCGCCGCCTTGAGCGCGGCGAAATTCTTGGCGTGCAGGCCCAGCAAATCGGCATTTCCAGCCAGCGCGTCGAGCACATTGGTTTGGAAATCCTCCCTGCCCAGCAGCAGGTTCTGGTGCTGCGAGTGAATGTCGATGAGGCGGTCGCCCAGTTCCTTCATCGCCGCCGCCGTCACCGGCGTGTCGTTGATGAAGCCGCGGCTCTTGCCCGACGCCTGCACCTCGCGCCGCATCAGGCATTCCTGCCCGTCGAACTCCAGGTCATGGCTTTCGAAAAACGGCTCCAGCCCATAGTCCTTGATGTCAAAGAGCGCTTCCACCACACAGCGCCGCTCGCCTTGCTTCACCGCCTTGCTCTCGGCCCTTGCGCCGCAGAGCAGGCCCAGCGCGCCGAGCATGATGCTCTTGCCGGCGCCCGTCTCGCCCGTAATCACCGAAAAGCCACTGCCGAAGCCAATGTCCAGCCGGTCGATGAGGGCATAATTCTCAATGTGGAGGGTCTTAATCATCAGTTCTTGCGCCCTGCCTGAGGCAGGAAATGGGGTTTGGTTTTCGCCGCACAGGCCAAAACTTCCTGCAAAGATAGTGCAACCGCGGCGAAAAACCAAACTTCAACCCATTTTTCAGCACAAATCGCGCCTCAGAGGCAGCCGCTTGGCCGTGCGCCGCGTCACTTCCACCAGCAGGCTCTCGCCTCGGCTGTCCGCCTGCTTCAGCCGCTCGTACAGGCGCCGGAACGTGATGGCCGAGTCGAGCAACTGGCCCTTCACCAGGTTGCGGCCCACAAGCACGCACCCCTTCGTGTCCTCCGGAAAATTGCCCGCGTGAATCAGCACGCCGTCGAAGCCCGGCACCAGGAGAAACCGCGGCACCAGCCCGTTGCAAAACCGATACGCCTTCTGCTCACGCAGCCTCGGGCTCACCACATTCATCACCAGCACATAGTGGCCCGTGGGAATGGCCGTCGCCCCCGCCGCCTTCGCAGCCCGGATGTCCGTCACCTTCATCGACGCGTCAAGACCGCGGTCCGCCGGCTCCATCGTGTCGCAAAAATAACTGCCGTTCACCAGCAAACGGCCAATCGTGTAATCATCGCAGAAATACCTGCGCTCAATGCAAATGTCCATAATTCTTCTAAGGTTTGTAAATGGTTAGGTTTGTTTGTGATTTGTTCTTGATTTTGAAGCTAAAGAAGTTAGGAGAAGTTATCGCTCGCTCCGCTCGCTAGAAGTTAGAGCCAATAGACCCACTGCCGGCCATTGCCAGGCGCCAGGCAAGACTATCGGCTTTAACTTCTAGGCACGAAGTGCCGATAACTTCTTTAGCTTCTTCTAATTCTCAGGCTGACCCCTCTTCTTGCACTCCACCAGCATGCGGAGCAAAAAGATAATCTCGTCGCGGTGTTCCTCAACGAACTTCAGCAGTTCCTTCAGTGCTTTCTTTTCCATCATTTCATTGCGTGTTTTAATAAGGTTTGTAAATAAAATAAATAAGGTGCTGCAGGCATCGCCGCGCCCCGTCAGCGGGGGAAAGCAAAAACAGAGTTACGGAGAGTTGTGCCAACTGGCCGCAGCGTTCCTTTCGCGGTGCAAAGATACAACGCCCAGCCCCCATCCGCCAAATTTCTGCCCCACAAAAAAAATCCGCCAACTTGAACAACTTTCCGTTCAAGTTGGCGGACCCTCCCTCCAACTTGCAGCGCCCTCCCGCCAACTTGGCCAGCACGCCCTGCAAGTTGGGCAAACGGCTTTTCACCGCAGAAATCCGAACATCCAAAGAGGCACTTTGTTCTCCTGCCCCACCTCCACGCCGTCGATGGCCAGCAGGCTGTTGGGCAAGTCCTTGATTTGGTTGAACGACTTGCGGCGCCCGCCCACCTCCACAGTGTAGCGGTCGTCCACCACAAAGTCGCCGCTGCCCGAATAAGCCAGCGCATGGCCGCTGCCCACCTGGTCAGCGAAAAACGCCTCGCGCAGCGTGCCGACGTTCACTTCCGAAGGCGACAGCGCATACATCAGGTTCGCGTTCGCCAGATAAACCTTCTCAGGCTTGGCCATCTGCTGCAACTTTGTCTTGCCCTCATAGAGCAGGTTGATGAGCTGCGCCTGCGCCAGCAGGTCCAGCATGCGAATCACCGTCTTGCGCGTGCTCCCCAAGTTGTCCGCCAAGTTCTGCACATTCACCACGAAAGGCACCGTGTGGGCAATGATGTTCATCAACTGCTTCAGTTTCAGCAGCGTGGCGTGCTCCAACTTGTAGGCCGCGGGCAAGTCCGTTTCAATGACCGTCGAAACCATCTGCCGAAGCGCCATGCCGTAGTCCGTGTTCTCGTCGCGGTAGAAAGGATAACTGCCCTTGCGCAAAAAACGCTCAAACTGCTCAATCACCTTCACGCGGCCCGCCACATCGCGCGCCACATCCACGTGCCGCCCAAGCAGGTCGGGCAGCGCAAGGGCATCCAAATGCCCCGCGCCCTCCATCTCCAGATACTCGCGAAACGACAGCGTGGGCACGCTGTAGAACATGCAGCGGCGCGACAAATCGGCCTGCTTCGAATTGATTTCCAGCACCGAAGAACCCGAAAACGCCACGTGCATGCGGGGGTACTTATCATAAATGTTCTTCAGCTCCAGCGCCCAGTTGGCCGAAGGATAGCGGTGCGCCTCGTCGAGCAGCAAATGCGTGCCGCCGTGCAGGTAGTGGTAGTCCACCAACTCCACCAGCCGGTGCGAGGTGAAGCACAGGTCGTCGAGCGTCACGTAGAGCGCCTTAGCCCCGCCCTGCGACAACTCCCGCAACCGCTGCAGCAGCATCGTTGTCTTGCCCACGCCGCGGGCGCCCATCAGGCACATCATCCGCGCGTCCCACTTCACCTGCCCATACATCGTGCGCACATAGTCCGCATCCAGTTCGCGCATCAGGCGCTCCGAATCGCTGTATAAATCGTCAATCCACATAGCTTTCCTTGTCTTTTTTGCCCTATTTCCTTGTTTTCTTTGGCGTTATTTCCTTGCCTTCTTTGGCGTTATTTCCTTGCCAGTTAACTGTTTCTGCCTCTGTTTCAGCCGCAAAGATAAGGCTTTTCCACCATTCCGCCAACAATTTTTCCTAAAATCGTTCCCTGGAAAACCCATTTTCACCCCAAAAACGTTCCCTGCAAAACACACTTTTACCCTAAAATCGTTCCCCAGAAAACTCATTTTGCCCATTTTCCGTCCGTAAATTGATGTACAAAACTTCGAAAATCAGTACGCCATTTTTCACTTTGAAAATGCAGTTTTGGCGAGGAGGATTTTGGGAAGGGCGGAGAATGTCTTGAAAAAGATGCCCTTCTTTTTGCAAAACGAAGGGCTTCGTTTTGCAAAATGAACGCCTTCGTTTTTCAGTGGTTTCGAAGCGCGCTGATAATCAAGCGGTTGCGATTTTGGGTTTTTGGCGCGGATTTTCGGGGTTGGTTCGAAGGGGAAATATGCAGGTTTTTGCATATTTTTGGCTTTCGGTCGGTTTTATGCAAACAAAAATTCGCCGCTGCGGGGGCAGGCGGCGAAGGTTTTTTGGGGGTGCCATGGCGGGGAAAAGTTTGCGCATTGGCGGAAAAAATGTAGCGGTTTCGGACAAAAAAGTTCACGCATTGGCGGGGAAAAGTTTGCGGTTTTACTTTTTTCCGATGAGTTTTTTCCACCAGCGTTTGGGTGCGGAGCGGGCGTAGTCTTTGGCCACTCGTGGTGCGAGGGTTTTGTAGCTCTCGGTGGCGGAGATGACGAGCTGGCCGTGGACGGAGGGGTTGTAGAGCGGGGTCATGTAGTTTTTGCCGTATTGCAGGAGGAGGATTTCCTCCCAGCCTTTGGGGATGGGTGCGGTGAGGCGTCCGAATGGCACCCAGAGTGTTTCGTCGAAGATGGCGCGGTGGTACATGTATTTGTCGCCGGTGAAGGAGCGCTGTGCCACGAGTTCGGCGGTGCGTGCGGGGCAGCGTCGCAGGATGTCTTCGGCGTCGCGGTAGATGGCGGCCCAGCCGCGCTTGCGTATGGCGCGCTGTGCGCGGAGTTTGCGGAAGATGAGCGAGAGGCGTCCGGTGGCGAGCAGGTGGCAGTTGGCCGCTTTGAGGAATCGGAGTATGCTTCGGCTTTGCTTGCGTGTGGCGTCGCGCTCGGCCTGTGTGGCTGGCACGCCGTCGAGCGGGAAGATGTCGATGAATATGCCTTGGTTGAAGGGTCTGTAGGCTTCGCTGGGGCGTATGGCCGACGTGCCGCTGTGGCGCAGCTGTGCATGGCTGCGGAAGTATTGCTCGTCGTTGTAGGGCGTCTGCAGGAAGTAGGGTTCGTTGAAGAGTGCTGGCCCGCGCTGCACGAGCTGGTCGTAGTGGTCGCGCATCATATAGACGTCGATGTCGTCGTCCCAGGGGATGAATCCTTGGTGGCGTATGGCTCCGAGGAGTGTTCCGCCGCCGAGCCAGACTTGCCATCCTTGCTCTTTGCACACTTGGAGGAGGCGCTCGAGCAGGTCGGTCTCCACGTCTTGCAGTTGCTGCAACTGCGCTGGTTTCTGATAGTTATCGAGTGGGTTGCTGGTTTTTTCCATGAAAAAAAGGTTTTGTGGGGCAAAGTTAGCAAGTTTTTGAAAGAAAAAGGCGCGTTGGGTTGGAAAAATGCGCCGAGAGGACTAACTTTGCGGTTGAAAAGCTTTTGAAGACGTAAAAAACTGAACGTAATGGACGCAATCATACTGGCTGCTGGCATGGGAAGCCGGCTGGGCAGCCTGACGCGCGACAAGGCGAAGTGCCTGGTGGAGGTGGGGGGCATGCCCATCATCGACCGTGTGCTGCGGCAGCTGAAATGGCTGGGCGTGGAGCGGCTCACGCTGGTTGTGGGCTATCAGGCCGAGGGGCTGATGGACCATGTGCTGCAGTGCGCCGAACGGCCTGCGGGCATTGAGTTTGTGCGCAACGACATTTTCGCGGAGACGAACAATATGTATTCGCTCTGGCTGGCGAAGGATGCGCTGTGCCGCACCGACGTGCTGCTGCTGGAGAGCGACCTGCTGCTGCCCGACAGCGTGGTGCGCGGGCTGGCCGATGCGCCGTGCGCGAATGCTTGCCTCGTGGCGCCCTACGAGCCGCAGATGAACGGGACGGTGGTGCAGGCCGACGGGCAGGGCATCATCACGCGCTTCATTCCGCGGCAGTTCCTCCGCCCGGAGGAGGCGCCGACCTACCTGAAGACGGTGAATGCCTACAAGCTGTCGCGCAGTTTCGCGCAGCAGTGCGCCGAGCGCATGGAGGAATATTTGGCGACTGTGGGCCGCAAGGATTTCTACGAAGTGGTGTTCGGGCAGATGGTTGCCGACGGGCAGGCGCAGATGCTTGCCGTGAATGTGAAAGAGGCGAAGTGGCACGAGGTGGACACGCCGGAGGATTTGGCCGCTGCCGAGCAAATGCGGCTGTGAAAGCGCGGCGATTGGATGCGTTTTTCCGCCAAAAATCGCTAACTTTGCACCCCCAAAACTGAAAACGACATGAAAGAATTTGTGAAAATAGACCCCAAGGAAGAGACGGCCGCCGTGGTGGGCATCATCACGCCGCAGCAGGACGAGCGCAAGACGGCGGAGTATCTCGACGAACTGGAATTCCTTGCGGAAACCGCTGGGGCAAAGGTCATTAAGCGGTTTACGCAGCGCGCCAACGGGCCCAGCAGCGTGACCTACGTGGGCAGCGGCAAACTGCAGGAAATACGCGCCTGGCTGCAGGAGAAAGAGGACGCGGAGGAGCCGGTGGAGCTCGTCATTTTCGACGACGAACTCTCGGCCAAGCAGCTGCGCAACATTGAGAAAGAACTGCAGGTGAGGGTGCTCGACCGCACGTCGCTCATCCTCGACATCTTCGCCATGCGCGCCCAAACCGCCACCGCCAAGACGCAGGTGGAACTGGCGCAATACAAGTACATGCTGCCGCGCCTGCAGCGCATGTGGACCCACCTGGAGCGCCAGCGAGGCGGCAGCGTGGGACTGCGCGGACCGGGCGAAACGCAGTTGGAGATGGACCAGCGAATCATACGCAACCGCATGTCGCTGCTCAAGCAACGCCTGGCCGACATCGACACGCAGAAGCAAACGCAGCGCAAGAACCGCGGACGCCTCATCCGCGTGGCGCTCGTGGGCTACACCAACGTGGGCAAATCCACCCTCATGAACCTGCTCGCCAAAAGCGAAGTGTTTGCCGAAAACAAACTCTTTGCCACACTCGACACCACAGTCAGGAAGGTGATTATCAACAATTTGCCCTTCCTGCTCAGCGACACCGTGGGATTCATTCGCAAACTGCCCACCGACCTCGTGGAGTCGTTCAAGTCAACACTCGACGAAGTGCGCGAGGCCGACCTGCTGGTGCACGTGGTGGACATCTCACATCCCGACTTTGAGGAGCAAATCAACGTGGTGAACAAGACGCTGGCCGACCTGGGTTGCGCCGAAAAGCCCATGCTCCTGCTCTTCAACAAAATCGATGCCTACACCTGGGTGGAGAAGGACGCCGACGACCTCACGCCGCCCACAAAGGAAAACGTCTCGCTCGACGAACTCATGCGCACCTGGATGGCCAAAATGGGCGACGACTGCTTCTTCATTTCCGCCGCCAAGCGCACCAACATCGACGAACTGAAAACGCTGCTCTACAAACGCGTGAAGGAACTGCACGTGCAGAAATATCCCTACAACGATTTCCTTTTCCAAAACTACAACGAGCAGGGCGAGGCAGAATAGGCCTCCGCCGCTCAAACAGCCTGAATTCCAACCAAATGAAACACGCCGCTCTCCGCGCCCTGCGCACCGCCGCCCTCCTGATTGCCTGCTGCGCTTGCACCGCTGCCAAGGCCCAGCAGGTCATCGACTTAGACCTCTGGACCAACGGTCTGCCAAACTCCAACGGCATTGACCAGACCCAGCCTTTCGACAACGAGAAACGGAACTTCAAACCTGCCGTGAAAGTGTTCCTGCCAGCGCCAGAAAAGCGCACTGGAGCCGCCGTCGTGGCCTGCCCCGGAGGCGGATACAGCCACCTGGCCACGGAGCACGAAGGCACGGCCTGGGCGCCCTTCTTCAACGAGCGCGGCATCGCCCTCGTGGTGCTCACCTACCGCATGCCCCACGCCCATTGGGAAGTGCCGCTCAGCGACGCACGCGAGGCCCTGCAAACCGTGGCGCGCCACGCCAGCGAATGGGGCATCGACACCGCGAAAGTGGGCATCATGGGCAGCAGCGCCGGCGGACATCTCGCCACCATGACGGCAACCCATCCCGGCGAAGGACTGCAGCCCAAATTCCAAATCCTCTTCTATCCCGTGGTCACCATGAACGAGAATTCGCACGCTGGGTCGCGCGACAACCTGCTCGGCAAGGCGCCTGCCGTGGACCTCATTGAGCAGTTCTCCAGCGAACGGCAAGTCACTCCGCAGACCCCGCCCGCCATCATGCTCCTCAGCGCCGACGACCGCGCCGTGCCGCCCATCAACAGCGTGAACTATTTCCTCGCCCTGCGCCAAAACGGCATCAGCGCCACCCTCCACATCTACCCCTCCGGCGGCCACGGCTGGGGCAGCAAGCCCGCCTTCGCCTTCCACGACCAAATGCTCCTCGACCTCTCCGCCTGGCTCCGCTGGCAGAAACTCAGCCGCTGACCCTACACCATATTATATATATAGGGGGATTTTCTTTCGGGAAAGTCCGAATTGGCCATTGCGGCTGCCCCGTCTGCACCGCAGGCACTGAAGAAAACCATCAACCGCCGTCCATTAGCAGCCGTGCAAAATAAGGCAATAAAGCCACAGGGTTTTAGTCTATTTTGACAAAAACGTAAGAATAAGCAAATTTTTCTGCGCTTATTTTTACATTTTTGTTTGATTAAACAAAAAATTGCCGTATCTTTGCGCTTAAAATGACAAGATATGGAGAAGTTTAACATAGACCCCGAACTGAAGGCAGCCATCTTGCAGAGGATGCATACCGACAATCAGTGGTGGACAAGCGGAAACATTCCGGCTGACTTTGCCGCAATGCCGCGGCGCAAGTACCTTGACGCGTTCTATCCCATGGTCACGCAGCGGGAAGTGCGCAGGGGAGTCATTCTCATGGGACCGCGGCGCGTGGGAAAGACCATCATGCTTTTCCATAGCATTGCCAGGCTGATTGAAGACGGCGTTAATCCTCAGCAGATTATCTATCTGTCCATCGACACGCCCATCTACAACAACCTTGCGCTGGAGCAACTGTTCTTTCTGGCCAGAGAAGCCTTGAAACAGACGGGTGACGCCCAAGAGAACTACTATGTCTTCTTCGATGAAATCCAGTACCTGCCCCATTGGGAACTCCATCTGAAGTCGCTCATCGACACCTATCGCGGCGCAAAATTCATTGTTTCGGGTTCGGCGGCCGCGGCACTCAAGATGAAAAGCAACGAAAGCGGCGCGGGCAGATTTTCGGACTTCACCCTCCCGCCGCTCACATTCAACGAATACATTGACCTGCGGGGGCTCAACCATCTCCTTGTGCCAAGGACACTGGAATGGAACCAGCACCAGGTGGCCGCCTTCGATGCCGTTGACATCAATGCGCTCAACACGCATTTCGTCAACTACATCAACTATGGAGGCTATCCGGAAATCGTTTTTTCGCCAACCATTCAGGCCAATCCTTCGCAATACGTGCGGCACGACATCGTGGACAAGGTCATGCTGCGCGACCTGCCCAGCCTCTACGGCATACATGACGTGCAGGAACTTTACCGACTCTTCATCCACATCGCCTACCATTCAGGAGAAGAATTCTCTTATGAATCGCTCTCCAAGACATCGGGCATGCGCAAAGACGTGATAAAAGCGTACATCACCTACCTGGAGGCGGCGTTCCTCATCAAAGTGGTGCAGCGCATTGACGCCAATGCAAAGAAGATGCAGCGGCAAACCACCTTCAAAATCTATCTGACCAACCCTGCCCTGCGGTGCGCCTTGTTCTCGCCCATCGTCAGCACCGACCAACTTTTTGGCAGCATGGTGGAGACGGCAATCTTTGCACAATGGATTCCGCGCTTCGACACAGACGTGTATTATGCCAACTGGAGGGAAGGGCGGCAGAAGGGCGAGGTGGACATCGTGGGCCTCGATGTGGTGCAACTGAAGCCGGCATGGGCAGTGGAGGTGAAATGGAGCGACCGCTACTTCAATGAAACGCGCGAACTGGCATCGCTCATCGCGTTTTTGCGCAACAACCATCTGCCTTCGGCGGTGGTCACGTCCATCACCACTTACGAGCAGAAGCAGATGGGCGAGAAATGCCTGCAGTTCATTCCCGCTGCCATTTACGCCTACATGGTTGGCGCGAATACCATTCAGCGCCAAATGGGCAAAAACAGTCCCGTGCAAATGCCCCTGCAGTGAGAGGACCATAACCAAAAAGCGCACCTGCCAGCCTGGCGGGTGCGCTTTTTTTTTCCTTTTAATCAAAAAAACGGCGGGCAAAAACCTACATCTGCCCGCTTTCTATGAGCAGGATGGCGCGCTCGGTGAGGCGGTCGTCCACTTCGGGGTCGTATTCCTTCTTCAGGCTGGCGCCGAAGAGGGAGGCGAAGGCGTTGCTGATGCTGGCCTTGAAGGAGCCCATATACATCTTGATGAGTTCGTAGGAGGTGTGGCCGCACTGGCGGTCGATGAGCTTGATGAGCAGTTTGCCCTGCGAAAAGGAAAGCTTCTTCAGGCGCGGGGTGTAGCGCTTGCGCAGGTCCTTTTCCATTTGCTTCATGTAGGCGTCGCGCGCCTTTTTGTCGGGCAGGGAGTCGAGGTGCGCCAGTTGGTGCTCAATTTCGTGCTGAATTTCCACGGCGATGGGGTACACCTTCTTGATGTTGTTGGCGATTTTGTAGTATTTCTTGGCCTGGCGGGCGCTTTTGAAGCGCATTTCGGGGAAGACATAGACGTCGCCGAGGATGAACCACGGAATCATTTCGCCCTCATATTCGGTCATGCCGGCATAGCCCACGCGGTGGCTGAAGATGGGGTCGCCGGTGAGTTGCTGGTCGAGCTCAGGCGTGGCCACGGACTGTCCGCGGCCAGTGGCGGCAAGGGCTGCCAGCAATGCGAAGAATATGAGGTGCAGTTTGCGGTTCATTCGGTGGTGTAAATGACTTCGAGCACGGTTTGTCCTACGGCGCGGAGGATGTTTTGGTCAATGTTTTCCGCGGTGTCGCTGGTGGTGTGCCAGGTCTTGCAGAAGTGGCCGTCGTCGCGGTCGCTGCCGATGATGTCGATGGCGGTGATGCCGGCCTGCAGCAGCGGCAGGTGGTCGTCGGTGACGTAGCCGCCCTGCTCATAGAGAAAATAGTCGCCGAAGCCCAGCAGATGCGCCTTGGCCCACACTTTCGCCACGAGCCACTGCGCGTAGTTTGCGGAAAATCCCTCCTGCTGGAAGTGGGTGTTTGCGCCGCCCACCATGTCGAGCAGGATGGCGAAAGCGGGTTTATTGGCGGCATCGAAGTTGGCGGCGTAGTGCTGCGAGCCGAGGCACCAGGTGCGCTCGCTGTTGTCGTCCTGCTCGGCCCATTCGGGCGTGCCGCAATCTTCGGCGTCGAAGCAGACGAAATCCACGCCCACTTTGGGCATTTGCTGCTGCATGATGCGCGCCATTTCGAGCATCACGCCCACGCCGCTCGCACCGTCGTTGGCGCCGTCGATGGGCGTGTGGTGGAGCGCTTCGTCGCCGTCGTGGTCGGCCCAGGGTCGGCTGTCCCAGTGGGCGCAAATGAGGATGCGCTTCTCGGCATCGGGGTTGTAGGAAGCGATGATGTTGGTCATGCTCACGGGCGTGCCGTCGTAGAGGTTGGCCGTGCCTTTTTGCAGGGCAACCGTTGCGCCGAACTGGCGGAATTTCTCAGCAATCCATTCGCCGCAGGCCTCGTGCTGAGGCGAGTTCATAGTGCGCGGTCCGAAGTCGCACTGCGCCTTGACGTAGGCCATGGCGCTGTCGGCCTGAAACGCAGGCGATTGCTGCTCATAGTTCTCGCTGGGGTCAGCGGTTTTCTGCCCGTTTTTGCACCCCGCGAGCAGCAGCAGGGCGCACAGAGGAAGGATATATTTCATGTTCATATTTCTTTTTTAGGGAGTAAAATCCACGGCGCAAACTATCGCTTTTGGCAAAGTCCAGACCGCCAATTGTTAATTGTTAATTTTTAATTGTTAATGATTGTTTGCCACAAACGTGCCGTCGTTCGTCATGCCTTCCACGCTGATATAGAGTTCCTTGCAGGTGCTGTTGTTGTAGAACTTCACCTTCGCCACGCCGGCGCCGTCGCTTTGCAGGCTCGGCTGCCAGTAGAGCGTGCGGCGGAAGTCGTCCATGGGCGGCAGCACCGAGTAGTCCTCCATCTCGAATGTTTGCGGCACATTGAACCCGTCGAAGTGCGTGCGGCGGATGCCTTTGTTCGACGCCGTGGAGTAGGTTGGGTGGGTATAGACGAACACCGTGACGGGGTTGTTGCCCTTCAGGTCGGAGCAGGTGAGGAAGGGGTCGAAAGCGTTGGCGTCCTCGCTGATGTACACCGCCTTCACCTCGTTGAGGAACATGGGCATGTGCTCCGTGTTGTCGCTTTTTATGTAGGCGCCGCCGGGGATTTTGAACGTCACGCCCGTGGCAGCGGCATATTTATTGTTGAGAATCCAGATGGTGGGCCGGCGCTTGTAGCAGGGGCCGTCGGCGTGCGTGTTGGGCAGGGAGTCGAAGGCGGAACTCACCGTGCCTTCGCCCGGCGCGCCAGTGCCTGCCGAGCCCATCGTGTTGGTCACGCCCGCCAGGAAACCGTCGCTGTCGTCCATGATGAGGTTGCCGTCGATGAAAAACTCATTCTTCGTCTCCAGCCACTCATAGACCGTGGGCTGCACCTCGCCGCGGTCGGCAATCTCGTCGCTCGCCGCGTCGCAGTCGTAGTAGAGCGAGGCTTTGCGTCGCCCGTCCTTCTCGTCATACCAGCCGCCGCTGTAGTCCGTCCAGTAGTGCTTCTTGGCCTTCACCTTCACCGTCGGAATCACAAATTCGCGGTTGCCCACGCGCATCAGCGCGCTTTCCTCGTGCGCGTCGTCCTTGCCCTGCGCCATTTTGTCGAGGCGGAAAAGATTGGGCGTGTTTGCCTCCGTCATCTCCGTCTCCTGCGGCCAGATGGTGCGCGAAGCGGGCGAGAAATGGCGGTCGATGGCCACGGTATAAGTCTTCAGCTTGTCCTCAATGCGCGTGTGGATTTGCATCGACCAGTCGCCGTCGATGTCGGGCAGTTGGAAGGCGTAGTTGCCGTCCTTGTCGGTCGTCGTCTCGCCCTTCATGTGCGCCCCTTGGCGGTTGTAGAGGTAGGCGGTGAGGTCCACATTGTCCACCGGGTTGTTCTTTATCCATTTGTTGAGCGACGGCGCGAGTTTGCCGATGACATACAGTTTGTCCTCAATGGGCTGAATGGGCTGCGCAAAGGGCTTCGTGCCGCCGATGAGTTCCCAGTCGTAGCGCCTCCAGCCCTGAATGAGCATGAGCAGGTCGGCGGCGTAGCGGTGCTCCGGGTCATCACTTTCAAAATAATATTCGGGGTTTTCGATGTAGCCCCTCAGGTCGCTGCTGAGCAGCATCCACGTCTTGATGTTGCCCTGCTTGCCGTTGGTCATTGTCCCCGCGTCCATGGCCGAGAACGAGAGTTCGGCATTGGGCCGCGTGTGCAGTTGCAGCGCCACTTCGCCGCAAGGCTTCAGCGTGTAAGTCTCCGAGAGAATGTCGATGCTGTCGCTCGCCGCGTCGGCGGGGCAGAGGAAGAACAGTCGCTCGGCGAGTATTTGCCCGCGCGTGCCAAACAGTGTCAGTTGGTTCACGCCGTCGGGCAGTTCGCTCCGGCTCCACTGGCAGTGCATGCTGGGCGCGGCGGTCATGGTGTCGCAGGCCACGATGCTGCCGTTGTGCAGCAGCACCCACGCCACCAACTGTCCCTGCAGGCCGGGCGAGCAGGCGAAGTCGGCCGTCACGTCGTCGCCGCTCACGGCATCCACTTTCATCACGAACCCTTCTTTTTTCGCCGCAGGCAGGCTCACCGTTTCGCTCTGGCCGTCCTTGCCGGTGAACGAAACGGTCTGCGCCGCGCCCGGCGTCACTTCAATCAGTCCGCGCTCCGTCTCGCCCTTGTCGCGGTCGGTGACGGTGAATGCCACGCGGCTCGTCAGCCCCTCCACCAAGTCGCCCCCTTCGGGGTAGAAATGGTAGGTGCGGATGCCCTTGCCCTTCACCTCAGCGCCCCCGGCCCCTTTCGTGTCGGTGCGCATGTCGGGCAAGCGCTTGCGGTAACTCGCCTGGTCCAGGTTGTGCTTGCTGTAGTCGCCCTCCTGCGCCGGCGCCTCAAAGATGGGGAACACGCGGCTGAACTCGCAGCCGTCGCCGAAGTTGCGCATATAGCGCGTGAACGCCCGCACTTCGTAGAAGCCCGTGCCGATGATGCTGTCAAGCAGGATGTCGCCGTGGGCCACGCCATTCTCCACCTTCAGCTTGCGCTTCGCAATGACGTCGCCGCTCGGGCTGAGCAGTTCAACGTAGAGCACGTGGCTGAGCGTAGTCGGCACATACTCCGCCACGCCGCCATCATTGGCCTGCGCCTTTGTCACGTAGGCTTTGAACCACATCGTCTCGCCCTTGAAATAACCCGTGTTGTCGAAGTGAAGATACACCTTCTCCTGAGGCGTCACCTTGCTGAAAAGCATGGCGTGCTGCAGGTAGGCCATGAGGCTGTCCAACTGCTGCGCCCCACACGCCACCCAACTGCCGGCGAGCGCCAGCAGCACAAAAAGAAACCGTTTCATGCTGCAAAGATAAGCATTTGTTTTCAAATATGAACGCGCAGGCGCGAAAAAACCGCACCCGCTTTCAGAAACGACCGCACTCGTTTTCAGAAACGACCGCAGTGGTTTTGAAAAACGACCGCACTCGTTTTCAGAAACGACCGCAGTGGTTTTGGAAAACGAAGGGCATCGTTTTCGGAAAAGAAGCCCTTCGTTTCGGAAAAAGAAGCCCTTCGTTTGTGCAAAGGATGGCGGGGGAAATGGAAAACGACGCCCTTTTGTTTGTGTAAATCACAAAAAATGACGAACTTTGCAGGCGAATAGAAAATAGAAGCAGTATGACTGTAATGGAAATGCGGGCAGCAATTGCCCAGGACCTTTTGACGGTAGAAGACGAAAGCGTGCTCAAGCGTATTGCCAACTACATCAAGCGCACGCTGAAAAAGTCGGAAGACCCCACGCTGATGACCAAGGAGGAATTCTTCAAGCGTGTGGACCGCTCGTTGCAGCAGGCGAAGGAAGGGAAGGGGGTAGAATGGCTCCCGGGTGAAACTTATCAACAATTTAAAGAAAGAACGGCATGTTCAAAATAATCATGCTTCCTCAGGCCATCGAGGATGTAGATAAATTGGAACACGATGAGCCAAAAGCTTTCAAAAAGTTCAATAAGTTAATCGAAGAACTTCGCACTCATCCCACCACTGGCACGGGGCATCCACACCAGTTGGTGGGCAATCGTGCTGGCCAGTGGGCACGGTCGATTACAAAAAAGCATCGTCTCGTTTACACCATCAACGACACGGAAGTGTTGGTGTTGGTGCTTTCCGCATGGGGCCATTACGACGACAAATAATTTTGAAACGATAAAAGCAATAAGATAACATGGAATATGATTTCAGGGCCATTGAGCAGAAATGGCAGAAGGCGTGGGTGGACGGTGAAACCTATCGCGTGAAGGAAGACGAAAGTAAACCGAAGTATTATGTGCTGAATATGTTTCCCTACCCGAGCGGGGCGGGACTGCATGTGGGCCATCCGCTGGGCTACATCGCCAGCGACATCTATGCCCGCTACAAGCGCCTGAAGGGTTTCAACGTGCTCAACCCCATGGGCTACGACGCTTACGGCCTGCCCGCTGAGCAGTACGCCATTCAGACGGGCCAGCACCCTGAGGTGACGACCTTCCAGAACATTGACCGCTACCGCGAGCAACTGGACAAAATCGGCTTTTCGTTCGACTGGAGCCGCGAGGTGCGCACCTGCGACCCCATCTATTACAAGTGGACGCAATGGGCCTTCCAACTCATGTTCAACAGTTACTACGACAACGCCCTGCAGAAGGCGCAGCCCATTGACAAACTCATCGCACACCTCGAGGCCCATGGCACCGAAGGGCTCAATGCGGCGCAGAGCGAGGAACTGCACCTGACCGCCGCCCAGTGGAAGGGCATGACGGAGAAGGAGCAGAGCGACACCCTCATGAACTGGCGCATTGCCTATCTGGGCGAAACCATGGTGAACTGGTGCGCCGAACTGGGCACGGTGCTGGCCAACGACGAGGTGGTGGACGGCGTGAGCGTCAGAGGCGGTTTCCCCGTGGTGCAGAAGAAGATGCGCCAATGGTGCCTCCGCGTCAGCGCCTACGCACAGCGCCTGCTCGACGGCCTGGAGACCATCGACTGGACCGACAGCCTGAAGGAAACGCAGCGCAACTGGATTGGCCGCAGCGAGGGCACCGAAGTGGAGTTCAACGTGGCCAACAGCGATGTGCACTTCACCATCTTCACCACCCGCGCCGACACGATGTTTGGCGTGACGTTCATGGTGCTGGCGCCCGAAAGCGAACTCGTGGCGCAGGTGACTACGCCGGAGCAGAAGCAGGCCGTGGAGGACTACCTGAACCAGGTGAAGAAGCGCACGGAAAGAGAGCGCATGATTGACAAGAAAGTGACGGGCGTATTCACTGGCAGTTACGCCGTGAATCCCTTCACTGGCGACAATATCCCCATCTGGGTGAGCGACTACGTGCTGGCAGGCTATGGCACGGGCGCCATCATGGCCGTGCCGGCGCACGACAGCCGCGACTATGCTTTCGCCAAGCACTTCAACCTGCCCATCATTCCCCTCATCGAAGGCGCTGACGTGAGCGAGGAGAGTTACGACGCCAAGGAAGGCATCGTGATGAATTCGCCCGTGGCAGGCAAGCAGACCGCGTTCTCGCTCAACGGACTGACCGTGAAGGAGGCCATTGCTGCCACGAAGAAATATGTGACCGAGACGGGCCTGGGCCGCGTGAAGGTGAACTACCGCCTGCGCGACGCCATCTTCTCGCGCCAGCGCTACTGGGGCGAGCCGTTCCCCGTCTATTACAAGCACGGCATTCCCACGATGATTCCCACGGAGTGCCTGCCGCTCGAACTGCCCGAAGTGGACAAATTCCTGCCCACGGCAACGGGCGAGCCGCCCCTCGGCAACGCCACGCGCTGGGCGTGGGACGAGGCGAAGAAGCAAGTGGTGGAGAACGCGCGCATTGACGACGAAAATGTTTTCCCCATCGAACTCTACACCATGCCTGGCTTTGCCGGCAGTTCGGCCTACTACCTGCGCTACATGGACCCGCACAACCAGGAGGCGCTGGTGAGCGAGGCCGCCGACCGCTACTGGCAGTGCGTGGACCTCTACGTGGGCGGCACGGAGCATGCCACTGGCCACCTCATCTACAGCCGCTTCTGGAACAAAGTGCTGCACGACTACGGCGTGAGCGTGGCGGAAGAACCGTTCCAGAAACTCATCAACCAGGGCATGATTCAGGGACGCAGCAACTTCGTTTACCGCATCAAGGACACCAACACGTTCGTCTCGCTCGGCCTGAAAGACCAGTACGACGTGACGCCCATCCACGTGGACGTGAACATCGTGCATGGCGACGTGCTCGACGTGGACGCTTTCCGCGCTTGGCGCCCCGACTACAAGGACGCGGAGTTCATCCTCGAAGACGGCAAATACGTCTGCGGATGGGCCATTGAGAAGATGTCGAAATCCATGTTCAACGTGGTGAACCCCGACATGATTGTGGAGAAATTCGGCGCCGACACGCTCCGCCTCTACGAAATGTTCCTCGGCCCCGTGGAGCAGTCGAAGCCTTGGGACACCAACGGCATCGACGGCTGCCACCGCTTCCTGCGCAAACTCTGGAACTTCGCCTTTGACAAGGACGGCAACCTGCGCTGCAACAGCGACGCCGAGCCCACGGCCGAAGAACTCCGCAGCCTGCACAAACTCATCAAGAAGGTGTCGGAAGACATCGAGGCCTTCTCCTACAACACCAGCGTTTCGGCCTTCATGATTGCCCTGAACGAACTCAACCAGCTGAAGTGCGCCAACCGGCAAGTGCTGGAGCAGTTCGTGGTGCTGCTCGCGCCCTTCTGCCCCCACATCTGCGAGGAATTCTGGCACGCGCTCGGTCACGAAACCACCGTCTGCGACGCTCAGTGGCCCGCATGGAACGAGGACTACCTGAAGAAATCGACCGTCAGCCTCACCATCAGTTTCAACGGCAAGGCCCGCTTCCAGATGCAGTTCCCCGCCGATGCCGACAACGCCACCATTGAGCAGGCCGTGCTCGCCGACCCCCAGTCGGCCAAGTACATGGACGGCATGCAGCACGTGAAAACCATCATCGTGCCGAAAAAAATCGTAAACATCGTTCTGAAAAAGTAATTCATGACCGCCATTTTGCCCTATTTCAAAGGAACGGCCCTGCAGCAAGTGCGCGACTACGTGTTCATCACCTGCGGCCTCATCCTCTATGCCTTCGGCGTGACCTGCTTCATGATGCCCTACGAAATCACTACGGGCGGACTGACGGGTATCTCCCTCATTATTTATTACGCCACGGGCCTGGAGGTGCAGATTTCCTACCTCACCATCAACATCATTCTGCTCATCCTGGCCGTGAAAATCCTGGGATGGAAGTTCTGCATCCGAACCATCTACGGCGTGCTTGCCCTCACCGTCATCCTCTGGGGCATGCAGCGCCTGGCAAGGCTCGGCGACGGCGAACTGCCCCACTGGGTGGGACAGAATGAGCGGTTCATGGCCTGCGTCATCGGCGCACTGTTCGAAGGCTCCGGCCTCGCCGTCTGCTTCCTCTGCAACGGCTCCACTGGCGGCACCGACATCATCGCCGCCATCGTCAACAAGTACCGGAACATCTCGCTCGGCAACATCCTCATGCTCTGCGACGTCTTCATCATCAGTTCCAACTACTTCATCTTCCACGACGTGCAGCGCGTGGTCTTCGGCTTCGCAACGCTCATGGTCTCCACCTTCACCCTCGACTACATCATGAGCCACCAGCGCCAGAGCGTGCAGTTCATGATTTTCTCCCGAAACTACTCCAAAATCGCCGACGCCATCAACCAAACCGGACGCGGCGTCACCGTGCTCGACGGCACAGGATGGTACACCAAGACCGAGCGCAAAGTCCTCGTCTGCCTCGCCCGAAAGAGCGAAACCGTGAACATCTTCCGACTCGTCAAGAGCATCGACCCCTACGCCTTCCTCTCCATGGCCAACGTGCAGGGCGTCTATGGCGAAGGCTTCGACCACATCAAAACCAAGACCAAGAGCAAACTCCCCACGCTCGTCTTCGCATCAAACAACCAGCACAAGCTGCAGGAAGTGCGCCAGATGCTCGGCGACCGCTACGAAATCCGCTCCCTCAGCGACATCGGCTGCAACGTCGACATACCCGAAACCGGCAGCACCTTCGCCGAAAATGCACTGCAGAAAGCCCGGTTCGTCAAGGACTACTTCGGCTTCGACTGCTTTGCCGACGACACCGGCCTCGAAGTCAACGCCCTCGGCGGAAAACCCGGCGTGCGCTCCGCCCGCTACGCCTCAACCGACGACCAGAAAGGGCACGACTCGCAGGCCAACATGGCCAAGCTCCTGGCCGAGATGGACGGGCAGACCGACCGCCGCGCCGACTTCCGCACCGTCATCGCCCTCGTCACCGACACCGACGTCCACTACTTCGAGGGGCAGGTCGACGGCACCATCCTCACCGAGAAGCACGGCACCGAAGGCTTCGGCTACGACCCCCTCTTCCAGCCCGACGGCTACGACCGCTCCTTCGCCGAAATGACCTCCGAGGAGAAAAACGCCATCAGCCACCGCGGCCGCGCCATCGCCAAACTGGCGGAATACCTCACACAGGAAAAGAAATAACCCCGCCCGCGCCCCGTTTGCCCCATGAACCTCAAGCAGCGAATACTCGGAATTGCCTACGAAGACGCCTTCTGGCGAAGCCTTTTCTGGCAAAAAAACGCCCGCGAAGGCCTCATCAACTGGAGCCGCTACGGGCAGGAAATCCTGCTCGACCACTTCGACGCGCCGCAATTTCTCGACGACAGAGCCAAAGCCACGGGGCATGCGCCGCTCGTGGCCGACGTGGGCTGCGGAGCCAGTTTCTGCACGGGAAACAAACTGCATGGGCAGGAACTCAACATGCGCTGGATTGACCCCCTGGCCGACCGCTACAACCGCATCCTGGCCAAGCATCCCGAACTGCACCTGCCGCAAGTGGAATTCGGCATGGCAGAGCACGTCTCGGCGCTGTTCCCGCAAAGCGACGTGGACCTCATACACATCCAGAACGCGCTCGACCACAGCGAGCAGCCCGTGAAGAGCATCATTGAGAGCCTGCGCGCGCTCGCCATCGGCGGAAAACTCTACCTGAAGCACTTCCCAAACGAGGCCGAAAAGGAAAATTACCGCGGATTCCACCAGTTCAACGTGGACACCGACACCGCTACGGGTCATCTCATCATTTGGAACGACGCCGAGCGCCACGACATCAACACACTCGTCGAGGACTTCGCCACCATTGAACTCCACCAATCGGACATCGGCGAAATCATTGCCATCCTCACCAAAACCGCGCCCGTGCCGCAGAAACTGACCGACGACACCGCCGACATTCGCGCCCTCTGCGAGCGACAGACGCAGGCCATCGAAACCTTCGACAGCTTCTGGTTCTGCCTCAAATACCACCTCTACAAGCGCGGCTGCATCATCAGCCAATGCATCATGCGATTCTTCTCGCCCCAGATGCGCCAGCGCGTGAAAGACATCTTCTTTCCCAACAAGCGCCGCGCAAAAGAGTAGCCAAAATTATCGCAGCACCCCACCCAAAACACCCTTGCCAAAAACACAAAAAAGCGCCAAATTTCCCGATGAAATGGCGCTTTTTTGCATTTTCGGGTGTTTGTTCTCGCATCGATTTTCCTACGCCATTGAAGTTGCCATTGGCGGGTTCGCTACTTAATTTTTTTTGCAATTATTGCAATTTTCTGAAGTGGAATGGCGATTTTTCGGCGTTTCACTTAATTTTTTTGTCAATTTTGCGGTTTTTCTGAAGTGGAAAGCAGGTGAAATGGGGTGCGTCCTCGGTTCTGTTTCTGTGCGAATGTGGGTTGGGGTAGTGGCGAAGGGGGATGGAACAGTTGGCGAAGGGGGTAGGGCGAAGTGGCGGAGGGGGTGGAGAAGGTTGGCGGAAGGGGGAGTGCATAATATGCATAAAAATTGGGTGGGAGTTGGGGGCGGGTTGGAAAGGATGGCGGTGGTTTTGGAAAAAGAAGGGCATCTTTTTGCAAAACGAAGGTCTTCTTTTTCGAAAGCGAAGGTCTTCGTTTTGAAAAATGAACGCCTTCGTTTTTTGCTTTTGCTTCGGCGGTTTTGTAAAATATTGGAAATCAGTGTGTTGCTGTTTTTTCGGCATTTTTGGGGTGGTGAAGGGGTTTCGCTGGGGCGGAAAATGCGGAAAAGATGCAGGTGTGGCGGCGGTTATGCAGGGAATATGCAGTTTGGGGCGCAGGGTTTTCTCACTGGAATGCGTGTGGGTTTTCGGCGGAAAAATGGGGCGGGGCAGGGGGAAATGTGAAAAAAGTTGGTGAAAACGGCGGAGAGGCGGCGCGAATTTCGTATCTTTGCAAAAGAATCGCGGGCGCGCGCCTTATATAATAGGTGCAGGCGCCTTGAAATGGACTGCACTTCGCCTAAGAATCAGGCGTGTTCGACCTAAGAATCAGGTACGTTTGACCTAAGAATCAGGCGTGTTTGACCTAAGAATCAGGCGTGTTTGACCTAAGAATCAGGTACGTTCGACCTAAGAAAAAGGCATTGTTTAGCGAGAAAAATTGTGCAGCGTTCGCGTTTGGCAGATGATTATGACCCAATTTCTGACCCTTTCTCCGTTTCTGGCCATCGACTGGCAGCCGTCGGTTGATGCGTTTTCGCTCGGTCCGTTCACGGTGCGTTGGTATGCGCTGTGCTGGATTGTGGGCATTTTGCTGGCCTATTTCGTCGTGAAATTCGTGTATGCCCGCCAGGGCATCGACCCAGTTGTGGGGAAGAAGGGCGAGGAGGTGAGCACGGGGAAGTTCGACCCTTTGCTGGTTTATTGCTTCATCGGCGTGCTGCTGGGCGCGCGGCTGGGGCATTGCATTTTCTATGACCCGCAAATCTACCTGACCTCTTGGAAGGGGGTGGTGGAGATGTTCTTGCCCATCATGTTCCTGCCCGACGGCGGGTGGAAGTTCACGGGCTATGCGGGGCTGGCGAGTCACGGCGGCACCATCGGCCTGTTCCTGGCGCTGTTGCTCTACATCAGGAACCGGAAGGTGGGTGCTTGGACGGTGCTCGACAGCATTGGGCTTGCGGCGCCGCTCACGTCGTGCTTCATCCGCCTGGGCAATCTGATGAACAGCGAAATCATTGGCAAGCCCACCGACGCGCCGTGGGCATTCATTTTCCACACGCGCGACGCCTTGGTTGACGGGCAGTTGGGCGGGCGGCATCCGGCGCAGCTGTATGAGGCGCTGGCCTACCTGCTCATTTTCTTCGTGGGGTGGGCCATTTACCTGCGCCGTTCGCGGCAGAGCGCGAAAGCGTTGCCCGCAAAGGCGGTGACGGACGGCAAGGGTTATGCCGTTTCGAGCCGCGGCGACGGGCTGGTTGGCACGGGTTTCTACTTTGGTTTCTGCCTCGCCACCATCTTCCTTTTCCGCTTCTTCGTGGAGTTTCTGAAGGAGGTGCAGGGCGGCGCCGACGACGGCACAACGGCGCTCGACATGGGCCAGATGCTCAGCCTGCCGTTTGTGGTGGTGGGCGCGGTGTGCATGGTGCGGGGACTGCTGAAAAAGCGCGAATTATGAGGAAGCTGAAGGTGACTGAGATGGGGCGGATGAGCGTGGAAAGCTTCCGCCAGGCGGCGAAGATGCCGCTGACGGTGGTGCTCGACGACGTGCGCAGCATGTACAATGTGGGCAGCATTTTCCGCACGGCCGATGCTTTCAGGGTGGAGGAGATGGTGCTTTGCGGCATCACTTCGCAGCCGCCGCACGTGGAAATCCATAAGACGGCGCTGGGCGCTGAGGACAGCGTGTCGTGGCGCCATTGCGGCGATTGCGCCGAGGCGGTGAGGCAGTTGCAGCGCGAGGGCGTGAAGGTGCTGGCCGTTGAGCAGTGCGAAGGCAGCACGATGCTGCAGGACTTTCGGATTTTTCCCGATGAAATGGGCGATTTTTGCAGTTCGGGGGTTGAAAACGCTTCCGTTGAAGATGCGAAATACCCCGAGAAAAAGGCAAAAAATCCCGATGAAATGGGCGATTTTTGCAAAAAAGTGCCTCGCTACGCCATTGTTTTGGGCAACGAAGTGAAGGGCGTGCAGCAGGAGGTCGTGGACCTTTGCGACGGGTGCCTTGAAATTCCGCAGTTTGGCACGAAACATTCGCTCAATGTGGCGAACAGCGCTGCGATTGTCATCTGGCATTTTGCGGAGCAACTCATGAAGAATAGGAATTTATAACCTCAATAACTGATAAACTCAGGAACTTAAAACCTCAAAATAATGTCACTAAAAGCAGGAATTGTAGGACTGCCCAACGTGGGCAAATCAACGCTTTTCAACTGCCTGTCGAGCGCGAAGGCTCAGGCGGCAAACTTTCCTTTCTGCACCATCGACGCGCAGATGGGGCAAATCAGCGTGCCAGACCAGCGGCTGAACCGCCTGGCGGAAATCGTTCATCCGGGGCGCATCGTGCCAGCCACGTGCGACATCGTGGACATTGCGGGCCTGGTGAAGGGCGCAAGCAAGGGCGAGGGACTGGGCAACCAGTTCTTGGCCAACATCCGCGAGTGCGACGCCATCATCCATGTGCTGCGCTGCTTCGACAACGGCAACATCGTGCACGTGGACGGCAGCGTGAACCCCGTGCGCGACAAGGAAATCATTGACACGGAGCTGCAGCTGAAGGACCTGGAGACCGTGGAGAGCCGCATCCACCGCGTGGAAAAGCAGGCCAACGTGGGCGGCGACAAGATGGCGAAGGTGGAGCTCGCGCTGCTGCTTCGCTACAAGGCGGCGCTGGAGCAGGGGCAGAGCGCACGCGTGGTGGAGCTGGAGAACGAGGAGGAGAAGCAGGTGGCCAAGCAGATGTTCCTGCTCACCACCAAGCCCGTGCTCTACGTCTGCAACGTGGACGACCAGAGCGCGCTCAACGGCAACGCCTACGTCGATGCCGTGCGCAAGGTCATTGAGGGCGAAGATGCCCAGCTCATCATCATTTCGGCGCAGACCGAGGCCGACATCGCCGAGCTGGAGAGCGCCGAGGAGAAGCAGATGTTCCTCGACGACATGGGCCTGACGGAGAGCGGCTGCGACCGCCTCATCAAGGCCATCTATGCGCTGCTCAACCTGCAAACGTTCATCACCGCGGGGTCCATGGAGGTGAAGGCTTGGACCTTCCGCAAGGGATGGAAAGCGCCGCAGTGCGCCGGCGTCATCCACACCGACTTTGAGAAGGGATTCATCCGCGCCGAGGTCATCAAGTACGACGACTACATCCACTACGGCTCGGAGGCCGCAGTCCGCGAGGCAGGCAAGATGGGCGTGGAAGGCAAGGACTACGTGGTGCAGGACGGCGACATCATGCACTTCCGCTTCAATGTCTGAGCGCCTTTTTCCGCACAGCGGCACGGCATTTTCACACAAAAAGAACCTCATTTCAGCAGCAAGAACATGGAAAAAATAGGAGTCTATTGCGCCTCGTCCGACACCATGGCGCCCATTTACTACGAATGCGCAAAGCAACTGGGCCGGTGGCTTGGCGAAAACAAGAAAACCCTGGTCTATGGCGGCCACAACTGCGGCCTGATGGAGGCAGTGGCGCAGGCCACGAAGGCCGCGGGCGGCAAAGTCTTTGGCGTGGTGCCGAAGAAACTCGTTGAGATGGGCACCGTGAGCGATGCCATCGACATCACTTTCTATTGCAACGACCTGAGCGACCGCAAGGAGTGGCTGGTGCAGGAGAGCGACGTGCTCGTGGCCATGCCCGGCAGCGTGGGCACCCTCGACGAAGCCTTCTCCACTATGGCCGCAAACTCCTTCGGCATGCACAATAAGCGCGTGATTTTCTGGAATATCGACGGCTATTTCGACAAGCTCTTCGAGTTCTTTGACGACCTTTCGCGCCGCGGCGCCGTCTATAAGGACTGGAGCGAGGTGATGGGCCGCGCCAACACCCTCGAGGAACTCACGGCGCAACTGCAGTAGCCGCTCCTTATTATATATGTAAACCCTTTCGCTATGCGCAAAATCATAGGCATCGGGGAAACCATCCTCGACATCATTTTCCAGAACCAGCAGCCCACCGCCGCCGTGCCAGGGGGCAGCGTGTTCAACAGCATCATCTCGCTCGGCCGCCTCGGCTGCGACGTCACCATGATTACGGAGACGGGCAACGACCGCGTGGGCAAGCTCATCCTCGACTTCATGGAGCAGAATGGCGTGAACAACCGCCACGTGGCAGTCTATCACGACGGCCGCTCCGCCATCAGCCTCGCCTGGCTCAACGAGCGCAACGATGCCGAATACATGTTCTACAAGGACTACCCCGCCGCGCGCCTCGACGTGGATTGGCCCGACATTCAGCCCGACGACATCGTGCTCATGGGCTCCTACTTCGTGCTCAACCCCGCGCTGCGCGAAAAGACCCGCGAGTTCATCGCCCTGGCCCGCTCCAAAGGCGCCGTCATCTACTATGACCTCAATTTCCGCGCCACCCACCGCGACGAGGTCGTGAAAATCTACGCCGACGTGCTTGAAAACATGGAGGCGGCCGACATCGTGCGCGGCTCGACCGAGGACCTCGCCAACCTTTTCCCCAAGGACAACGCCCCCGCCGCCGTCAGCGCGCAGGAGGCCGAGCGCATCTACCGCAACGAAATTGCCTACCACTGCCCCAACTTCATCTGCACCGACGCCGGCAGCGACGTCCTGCTCTTCACCCAAGGCGCCGCGCCCCAGCATTTTCCCGTGGAGAAAATCCAGACCGTGAGCACCATCGGCGCCGGCGACAACTTCAACGCCGGCATCGCCTACGCTCTGCTCCGCGAGCGCATCTGCCGCGACGACATCGCCGCCCTCACCCCCGCCCTCTGGCAGCGCATCATCCAGACTGGCAAGGACCTCGCCGCCGAGGCCTGCAAAAGCCTCAACAACAGCATCTCCCCCGCGTTTGCGGCGGAATATAAGATGAAATAGGGGAGTAACTCTTTTTAGCATTTCAAGATGGAATTAAAGACTCTCATAAGCGAATGCACTGCCTACGACTTCAAGTTGATGCTTGAAGAAAGGAAACCAAAAAGTTGGTTGAAGAGCGTCAGCGCTTTTGCTAATGGTACAGGAGGTTCGCTTTTCTTTGGCATAGCTATCAAGAAGAAAAAACTCCAATATTCAAATCCACTCCGACTCAATTTCAGACCATTATATTTGCTGTGGAGTCACCGGATGTCGGAGATGATGTCGGAGATGATGTCGGAGGTGATGGTAATATGCAACTTACTGAACGTCAGAAGAATATATGCGATATCATCAAGGAAAATCCGACAATATCTGGGCGCAGAATGTCGGAGATGTTGTCGGTGAGTCAACGCACGATTGAACGCGACCTTTCCGCTTTACAAAAGAAAGGTGTTTTGCAGCGCAAAGGCTATGCTCACGATGGTGTTTGGATAGTTCTGAAGTGAAACAGTATTGTCTTTGCGGCAAATAGAGCGCATTGGCGGTCGATAGGCGGTTTCCGGCATGTTCGGCGACCGCCTTCGGTGCATTTTTTTGAAAAAAAAGCGCCATTCGCCGTTTGGTTTTGGCGAATTCGTGCGTTATTAATATGTAAAGACCGGGAAATGGAGCAGAGGCAGTTCGAACAGGCATCCGCAGAGGTGCGTCGGCAAGTTGTGGCGACAGCGCGCAGCTACGGCATCGACGGCGACGACGCAGAAGACGTGGCGCAAGACGTCATGCTGCGCCTGTGGACTGTCCGCGCTGATTTGCCCGACGAATCTTCGCTTCAAGCACTCGCCTTCGTGGCCGCCCGCAACCGCAGCATCGACTTCCTGCGCGCCCACCGCACCATTCCGCTCGACGGCATAGGCGAACCGCACGACCAGGCAAGCCCGCACGACCAGTTGGAGCAGAGCGAGACCATCCGCTGGCTTGAGCAAAAACTCGCCGAACTGCCCGTCACCGAGTACGAAGTGCTGCGGCTCCGGCAGGTGGAGCGGAAGTCGCACGACGAAATCGCCGCCATCCTCGGCATCCAGCGCGCCAGCGTCTCCACCCTCCTGGCCCGCGCCCGAAAGCGCCTCCTTCAAGACATCCAAAAACGAAACAGACAATGAACATCCAGCAACTCATCGACCGATTCATGGCGGGGGAGACCTCGCTCGACGAAGAGCAGCAGTTGGCGCGCTACTTCCGCACCCACGATGTGCCCGACGACCTCCTGCCCTATAAGCAGATGTTCGCCTACTTCGACAGCGGCATGGACGACCGCGCGCTCACGCCGCAACAGGCCGAGGCGGACGCTGCGCCCAGCAAGCGCTGGGCCAGAATCCTGCTGCCTGCCGCAGCCGCCGCATCTGCAGCCGCCGTCGCCCTCCTGCTCGTCCTCACGTTCTGGCACCGTCCCGCACCCACCAACCTGGCGCAGAACCAGTCTGGAACACCCGTGGCGGCCGACACGATTGCCGCACCGCAAGATACGCTGCCCGCCATTTCCCAACCCGCCGACAGCGCGCAAAAAGACGCCGTTGCGCCTGCTCCCCAGCCCCGCAAGGCATCGCCGCGGCACTACCAGGTGTCGCCCCCGCGCTACTACATGGCAAAAACGCTGCCCGCCATCATCCGCGAAGGCAACGCCCACATCGACGAGATGATTGCGCAGCAAGAGCAAAGCATGGACGACTATCTCCAAGAACTCCAGAGCGCCATGGAGCAACTGGAGCAACTGGCCGACGCCGCCGTGGCCGATGGCCTTGACGATGCCGAAGACGCAGAACAATAGCCTTTCCCCAAAAAACGAAGTCAACCTCCCAAATCAGTAATATCATGAAACCGAGAAGAATCATCGTCGCACTGGCACTCAGCATATTCTCGCTCGCCGCAAGCGCGCAGAACATCGACAGCGTGGAAGTCGCAAGAGAAAATTCGGGGCCTATCACAATCCTGGAACTGAATGCAAGGTCTGCCAAGCGAATGCAAGCGCAAACCGACACCTGCTACAGGGTCGTGTACGACGGGTCCGCCTTCATCCGCAAATTTGCCACCTACATGGGTTCGCTCACTCACGCCATCGCGCTGAATGACTTCACCACCATCATGGCCTCCGCGCTCAAAATCAACGAGATTTGCAGCCAAGTCGCCTACTACCATCCCTCTGAGTCGCAGGTGAATAACTGCATCAGCAGTTTCGACCTCCTCACCGTCCCTGCATCCTACCAACCCGCCGTCTTCCCCCTCATCCACGACGCCGTCAACACCCTCAACAACTACATCAAGACCAGCAAGCGAAAATAAAACTCCCGCGGCCGCTACGCTTAACCCGAAAATCATGCCTGCGGGAATGAGGGCGGTTTCATTATATCAATCCTTAAAATAATACTCATAATGATGCTGTTTGGCGCCATGCAGCCGTGATGTCAGACGGTCACTGTGACTGGTCAGGTTCAATTTGCTTTTGTCGCGTAATGCAATTCCTGATTTGACAGTAACGCTGCTGCGTGCCGACAGCATCATTTTTCAAAATTCACTGATGACGAGAGCTTAAAGGAGAAGAGCAATATGAGAATGATACGCCTTCTGCTGTTTGCATTAATGCTTTGTGTGCCCAGAATTCTGAGCGCTCAAAGCAGCGATAGCATCTATGTCAGTCAATTCGTGAAAAACTCTTTCACAGGGTATGGTGTAAGGAGTGCACTGGTGACTGTCATGGACACGGCTGGGTGCATCATCGACACGCTCCGCACGTTCCCTGGCAACGGAAGCCACGACGCACAGGTGTGGGAACTGCGCGTTCCGCGTCGTAGTTCCGTTTTCCGCATCAAGGTGGAGCACCCTGACTATGAAACGGGGGAGATGACGGTGGAGATGAAGCATCCGGCACGCCTCAATTCGTTTCTCTTCCCGGACATGCTGCTGAAACGCGAGTTTTCGGAACGGCAAGTGCAGTTGGGCGAGGTGGAGGTGCGTGCCACACGCGTGCAACTTTGCTACAAGGGCGACACAATAGAGGTTGACGCGAGGGCATTCAAACTGTCGGAAGGCTCGATGCTCGAGTCGCTGGTTAAGAATGTGCCGGGCTGCGAGTTGCATGACAATGGAGACATTTACATGAACGGCCGCAAGGTGGACTACCTGACGCTGAACGGCAAGGATTTCTTCAAGGGCGACAACCGCATGATGCTCGACAACCTGCCTTACTATACCGTGGATAAACTGCAGTTTTTCAACCAGCAGAGTGAACGCAGCCAGCTGATGGGCAAGGACGTGGAGCGGTCCGACTATGTGATGAATGTCAAGCTGAAGCAGGAATACAGCATCGGCTATCTGGGCAATGTGGAAGCCGGCCTTGGAACACACGGGCGCTGGCTGGGGCGCGGTTTCGCCCTGCGCTTCACCGACAACTCGCGGTTGTCGCTTTTCGGCAATGTCAACAACATCAATGAAAGCCGGAGGCCCGGCGGCGACGGCAGCTGGGGACGGCAGAACAATCCCGAGGGCGACAGAAAAACATACAACGTGGGCGGCGAATTGCTGGTCGATGACAAGTACGGGCGTTACAAGGAAGTGCTGAACACGTCGCTCCTTTGGAGCAGGAACAAGGACGAGCAGCACGCCGCCTCGCAGCAATTCCTGCAACAAGGCGACGTATTCGGGTATAGTAGCAGCCGGTCGGAAAACCGCTCATTCTCGCTCAATGCCAACAATCACCTCACGCTCAAACGCATCGGCCTGATTTCCGATTCGCGTTTCTCTTACTCCACTTCCGAAGGCGATGCGCTGAGTCGCAGCGCCCAGCTCTCGGCGCAAAGGCAAGAAGGAGCGGAGCTGGTGCTCGACAGCGTCTTCAGCAGCCGAATGAGCAGCGAGATGCTGAGCCTGATGGTCAACAGCGTGCAGGATGCGACGGCCAACGATGGCCACAAGTGGGATGTGGAGCAGAAGCTGGACTACCACAAGGAGCTGCCGTGGGGCGACGACCTCATGCTCTCGGCCAACGGGCTCTGGAACGGAACGAAGGATGACGGACGAAGCAGTTACCGCTTGCGCTACTTCAATGGCACCACGCCCGACGACCTTCAGGAGCGGCTGACCGAGGCATCCTCCTGGTCTTATCTGCTGAACATCGGGGCCAACTATGCCATCCACTTCCTCACCGGCTGGCACCTGAACATCGGCCTGAACCACCTCCGCCAACACAGCAACGAGCGGAACGACCTCTACCGGCTGGACTGGAGCGAGGACTTCCGCCCCGACGAGCTGCTGCCCTCGATGACCGACTACCTCAGCCTGCGCGATGACAGCAACAGCCCGCACAACCGCCACTCCCAGAACGAGGAGCACATCACGGTTTCCCTCCACCGCCACGTCTATGACAGCCAGCGCGGGCGCTATCTCTCCTTCACCACGGCGGTGAACACGCGGTATGTAAGCCAGAACGGAACCTACACGCGAGGCGACCGCACCGTCAGCCTGTCGGACCATCGATGGCAAATGAAACCAAGCGTGGACGTGGAATATCAGACACGCAAATGGCATGACACCTACATCCTGCATTACGACACGGATATGCAACCGCTGAATCTTGCCCAGATGGCGGACTTCGACGACACCTCCAATCCGCTTGCCGTCCAGCAGGGCAATCCCAACCTGCGCCCAAGCACCACGCACAACCTCTCGCTCACATTCAGCAGCCGATTCGGAACGCACGCACAGTTCCTCATGCTGCGTTCATCCGCTTCCGTCATGCAGAACCTCGTCGCCATCAATTCCGTATATGATAGCAATACCGGCGCATATACGTTCACGCCCGTCAACGTGAATGGCAACTGGAGCAGCCTCAGCAGCCTGAACATGCGCCGGGCGCTGACAGAAGACCGCAGGCTCAATCTGGAGAGCCGCACCTCCTACAGATACATCCACGGTGTCGATATGAAGGACAACACGGAAAGCACCGTGAAACAGCACATCGTGGAGCAAAACCTGAAGCTGGAATACAAGAAGGAACCTGTCAAAGCGGCCCTTCTTGGCGGAATCGCGTGGCATGGCGTCCGCTTGATGGACGGCAGCAACACCGACAATGTGGACTTCAACTATGGCGCCAGCCTGCAAGCCAACCTGCCCTTGAAGCTGCACCTGTACACCGACCTGCGCATGTACAGCCGCCGCGGCTATGCCGACCGCTCGCTGTGCACCGACAACCTGCTGTGGAATCTCCAGATAGACCGTGCCTTCCTTCATGGCCGCTTGCTCGTGATGGCCAAGGCTTTCGACCTGCTGCATCAGATGTCATCCACCCACATCACCGTCAATTCGCAGGGCCGCACAGAGACATGGCAACTCAGCCTCCCGTCCTATTTCATGCTCAGCGTGCAGTATAAGTTCAACAAGAATCCAAAGAAAAATCAATAAGCTATGACAAGAAACTTTATCATTCTCGCGCTCCTCGCCACGGTTTGCAGCGGCGCGATGGCGCAAGTGAAGGACAGCCTGGACACGTCTCTGTTCGTGGCGGTCTATGACTATGAGTGCAGGACGCAGGACGACGAGGGATGCGACGTCACCGACAAGATGAGCGTGGTGGTGCAGGTGGGAAAGGACGTGGTGAAGTCGATGCCTTTCTCCGTCTATGCTCACGTTGTAGAGCCTTCATTAGAAGACATAGCAAAGGAAGTGGAGGAGGCATACATGCACCTGCCGACGGTGTGGACGGAACTGGCGCAGGGGCAAACCATCGTGCGCGAATTCATCTTTCCCCACGAGTACGAGGGCTATGAGCCAACCCCCGAAATCGCATGGACACTGCTTGACGACACCATGACCGTCTGCGGCTACCTCTGCCATCTGGCCAAGGGGACATTCCGCGGCGTGGAGTGGCGGGCATGCTACACCGAGGACATCCCGTCATCAGCGGGGCCATGGCGCTTGCGCGGACTTCCCGGGCTGATTGTCAAGGCCGAGTCCGAGGCGCACACATTCTGCCTTGCAGAGCTGCGGCAGGAGGCATTGCCCATAACGGCGCCTGAGCAGCGCCCCGACGTGTTGCGGATGAAATACGCCAAGCTGCAGAAGTTCAAGAGCGAAATATACGGCAACAGCCATTTTGTGAAGAAACCGACCTACTATGTGCCCAACCTGATGAAAAGCGTAACCGACATGACCGTCATCAATGAACCAGGCCAGCAATTCGTGCTGGTCAACGGCGGCCATCCGCTGCTGCATAAAGCGCACGTCTATCAGCCGTTGGAACGGAAGTAAAGTGTTAAGTTTTTGAGTTTATAAGTCTATAAGTTTTTGAGTTTATAAGTTTTGAGTTTATGAAACGAGCAGTCATTATCCTCAGCCTCCTCGCAGCTGCATGCGGCGGGGCGATGGCGCAAAGCGACGATAGCGTGGAAGCGCTGTTGGCCAAGACCTACGCGGCACAGGTGCATCGCGACAGCATTGATGAGTCGCGGCTGGTGGCGGTGTATGACTACAGCGTGAAGACGGTGGATGCCGACGGGAAGGCCGTGACGGACGCCATGTTGCTGGCCGTTCAGGTGGGAACGCACTGCACGCGCAGTTTTCCCTATAGGCAGTATTGCGAGGACATTGGCGAACTGGAAAGCTTCTGTGAGGAGGAACTGCGCTTGCGGTTCAGCGACGCGCTGCTGCTGATGCCCAGCGTGTGGACGGGTTATCCCGAAGGGCAGATGACGGTGAGAGACTATATCCTGCCCAACATCTTTGAGGCGCGGGAGGAAAAGCCGAGCATCAAATGGACGCTTCTCGACGACACGCTCAACCTATGCGGCTATCCCTGCAAGACGGCGACTGGAGAACTGTATGGCAAGCAATGGACGGTGCGCTACACAGAGGACATCCCTTCGGCGGCAGGCCCGTGGAAACTCTGCGGATTGCCCGGGCTGATTGTCGATGCCACGGACAGCAAGGGCGTCCATCACTTCGCGCTGAAGTGCGCAGAGCAGGTGGCGAGCGCCATCTACTATGAGCACAGCGCCATCACCAACCGCGTGTCGGCGAAGGAACTGCGGAAGAACAAGAACCGCGTCTTCGGCAATAAGGCATACACCCGCAATCCTACATATTATATATTGGACAAGAAACGCACCCTGCAAGCCACCGACATGGTTTTCGGAGCCATCGACGGCCAGCAGGTGGACATTTCCAACGGCATGCCCGTACTGGAGAATGCGCATCGGTATCAACCTCTTGAACTGAAATAACGAACGAAAACGATGCCCTTCCTTTTTCAAAACGAAGGTCTTCCTTTTTCAAAACGAAGGTCTTCCTTTTCAAAAACGATGCCCTTCGTTTTCAAACAACGTCCAAGCAAACTCTTTAAATAACATAACAACATGAAAAGAACAATCATCATCATCAGCCTCCTCGCTGCCGCATGCAGTGGGTTGCAGGCGCAAACGCTGTCCCTTAAGGACGATGCCGCCATCGACACGGTGGGCACGTCGATGTTCACGGCCGTATATCTCTACGAGATTCAGACGCAGGATGCCCGGGGCAACGCCGTGACGGACTCCATCCTGCTGGCATTGCAGGTGGGCGACGGCCTGAGCAAGTGCTTCGCCTACGACCGCTACCTGAAGGAAAAGGGCGAACTGCAAAACATCAATGACTGCGCATTCTTTGAAGCGCTCATGCATGTGCAGTCGGTGTGGTCGGGCTATCCTGCCGAGCAGCGGCGTACGCTCGAAACCATTGCGCCCTATTGCTACGAGGTGACAGAGAAGCGGCAGCAACCGAAATGGGCGCTCACCGAGGAAACGGATTCGGTGTGCGGCTACTCGTGCCGCGGTGCGTCGGGCGAGTTTCGCGGAAAAACGTGGAATGTGCTCTACGCGGAGGAGATTCCCTCGCCTGCTGGTCCGTGGAAACTCGAAGGCCTGCCCGGACTGATTGCCAAGGCCGAGGACGCGGAACATCACCACCGCTTCACGCTCATAGGCATCACGCAGGAGGCGATGCCAATTACCTATCCGAAGTATTACTCCCTGTTCTCATACGACAACGGCGGCGCATCGAAGAAAGCCGTGCCCTACATGAAAAGGAAGCTTTCGAAGATGATTGCGTTCAAGCAACGCACATTCGGCAGCAAGACCTACCCGTCGAATCCCAATGCCTACATGCCCGACCTCATGACGGCTTTCGGCAGCGTTTCAACGGTCTATGGGCAGACGCAAGACGTAACGGTAGTGAATGGCACCGTCATCCTCGGCGAGGGGCATGTGTATCAACCGCTGGAATTAAAATGATGTGTTATGCGTAAAACGCACTCCTTTCTTGCGTATATAATAATGTGCATGGCCATCCGCGCCCAAAACATTTGAGGTGAACTCATCGGCAAAGGAATTAGCTACTTCTTTGAAACATTGCTGACATTTAAGTTTTTCTAAATTAAATTCAAGCAGAATGAAAAAATTAAGAAGAATTTCATTAGTTTCTGGAGTCCAGATTCTGGATTCATTAGCACAAAAGCAAGTTCGTGGGGTTGGTGACGTTGACCCCAACGTTTGTCATTCTAAAAGCACGAGGGGCTCATGCTCCAGCAGCTGTGTTGACTACCAAGGCTATTCTGGCAGTTGTGGATGGGTTGGTGCCACAAGCAGCTGCAGATGCGCGATTGTCTATGTGGGATAATTTATTGTATAATTTATGGAGTTGCGCCAATTTGACGCAACGCCATAAAAAGTTTTGCAAAAAATGAAAAGAGCAATCATTATCCTCGCCCTCCTCGCTGCCGTGTGCGGCGGGTTGCAGGCACAAACAAAGGACTCCATCGACGTGAGTCAGTTCGTGGTCACTTACGACTACGCAGTGAGAACCATGATGGGGCGGAATGACTCGGTGTTTGTCGATTCCTGCCAGATAGCACTGCTCGTTGGCAGCAACCATACGATGCAGATGGAATATAACCAGTATCTCTTCCGATTGCTTGACGACAACAATGCACAGAACGACATGATTGGCAAGGGCATAATGGGCTCTTTGCTATGGGAACAATTCAACTATTAAAATAATTTAAGGGACGAACCACTTTCTTTGAGCGACGGAAGAAAATGTCTATCTTTGCAGTGTTGAACTAAAAACACCCGTGAGCGATTTATGTAGTCTCTCGAGCGTGAGCGATTTATTTAATTTAGATTACACAATAAATCAAGTCGATTTAAAATGAAACGTATAATCATGTTGAGCCTCCTCGCTGCCCTGTGCGGTGGGTTGCAGGCGCAGACAAAAGACTCGATTGACGTGAGCCAGTTTGTGGCAGTATATGACTTCGTAATAAACACAACGGACAAGGACGGCGCGGCGGCGACGGATTCCGCTCAACTGGCTGTGGTAGTGGGAAAGCATGCGGCCAAGTGCATGGAGTTTAACCGCTCTATGATGGAGGATTTCGGCGAGGGCAGCAACCGCGACTATCAGCATGGCGAATGGAACGCGCGGAAATATAACCTGCCCGTGCTGTTCGTGAATTATCCGGAGGGCGAGGTGAGCTCGTTCGACAAGATTGCGCCCAACCGCTTCTTCGTCAGCGAGCCGTTGCCCGACTTCGGCTGGACGCTGTCAGGCGATACGATGACCGTCTGCGGCTATCCTTGCCAGAAAGCCGTCGGCAAGTATGGCGGTCGCACATGGACGGCGTGGTATTCGGAAGATGTGGCCGCGAGCTTCGGCCCCTGGAAACTGCGCGGACTGCCGGGAATGATTCTGCGGGCTGACGACAGCGACGGCATTTTCTCGTTCCGTCTCGTCGGACTGATGCAGAAGCAGGCGCCCATGAGGAGTTTCAGCAAGAACGGCTACAAGACCGTCGAGCGAGACAAGTTCGTTAAGCAGCGCAACAAGGTGTTCTGCGCCAAGCAATACGTAGAGAATCCCCACTACTACATTCCCGAAGGAGTTTACAGCCAGTTGCACATCATCGAGATGTGGCCTGGCGGCCCCGAGCCTCCTGCCAACGAGAAGCTCTCGGTTGTTGCCACCGACATGATTATCCCGAAAGTGGTCAATGTGTATCAACCGTTGGAACTGTTTTGAGTTTGTCAAGTTATCAAGTTTATCAAGTTTGTCAAGTTATCAAGTTTGTCAAGTTTGTCAAGTTATCAAGTTTGTCAAGTAAAGGTTCTTGAAGAACTTGAAAAACTTGAAGAACTTGAAAAACTAAAAAAGAACTAAAGAACTAAAAAAACTAAAAAACTAAAGAACTAAAAAGATGCGTAGGACTCTCTTCTTCCTTATATATATAATAATGTGCGTGGCTGTTCGTGCGCAGACCGTCGAGGTGAGCGGCACGGTGAAGGACTTGCTGCAGAAGCCTGTGCCTAATGTCATCGTGAAGGTGATGGCGGGAAAGGCTACGCTTGCCTTTGCCACGACTGACAA
>Ga0065711_1005478_pt1 | contig 40908 bp, 20 predicted proteins | sample Hoacrofraction12_FD_59098 | JGI IMG/M metagenome (GOLD analysis project Ga0065711, IMG submission 59098) | Hoatzin crop microbial communities from Cojedes, Venezuela - Epithelial fraction 12 v2 (version 2) | ecosystem: Host-associated > Birds > Digestive system > Esophagus > Crop | place... | reverse complement strand
AATGGGCACAAACTGAAGCACAGGAAGTTCCGTCTGAACATGAGGAAGAACTTCTTCCCTCTGAGGGTGACGGAGCCCTGGCACAGGCTGCCCAGGGAGGCTGTGGAGTCTCCTTCTGTGGAGATACTCAAGACCTGCCTGGACAAGGTCCTGTGCAGCCTGCTCTGGGTGACCCTGCTTCGGCAGGGGGTTGGACTGGGTGATCCCCAGAGGTCCCTTCCAACCCCTGCCATTCTGTGATTCTGTGATTTATCTGCAAGCCCTGCACTGGGATTGTGGCTGCAGAGACGCAGCTCCATGCTCCAGCTGCACGCGGTGAGTGAGGATGCTGCTAGGGTGGGTGCTGGAAACTGCAGTCGCTTGTATACCTTGTGCTGTGTTACATCAAGGCTAGCCTTGTCCCTGTTGGCTGCATTCAAATGGTGGGCTGCAGGGCAGCAAAACGGAGGGAGAGACTCTCTTCTGCCAAGTGGCAAAGAGTGAATTAACACAGTGGGTAAAATTTTCTTGCTTTTAAGTAATTGTAAAACATAACGGCAGTTACCTGCCTGTTTTCTTGAGGGATTTGTACTGAACAAGGGGAAAAGCTGTTAACAGGATCCCAGAGTTGAGGAGAGATTTGAGAGGAAGAATCAGAAGAATTAAATACGCGGCATGTAGTGAGGGAAGATGATAATGAACGGGTATATCTGCCTGGCCCAGCACAGTGCCACTCAGTGCCAGCCACTTGAACGAATTTATTTAGGGAACAGAAGAAAAACAGCTTATTTGTCATGACTCTCCATCCAGAAACATACCCTTTTTGTAAAAAATATCAGTCAGCTTAAGAAAAGCCTTCCCTCCAGTCCCATGGGGCTGAGTTGTTCCCATAGGCACACTTTAGGGATGATCCAAGAGTCATTCAAATCAGTGGAAACCCTTCTTTGAGCAAGATGTTAAATCCAACTGTTTGAGAAGGAAGGCATATGACAGAGCTCTGTATATTTTGGAGGCTGTAAACATTAAGGTGAGAGGAGGGGGTTATTTCATGTAGTACAAAGAGATCTATTTAAGCACATAGTTAAACTAAAATAGGAATTTTTGTATGAGCCATAAGAGTGTCAGATAGCTCAGATAATAATAATATCACATAAAATGAAGTGATTGTATCATATAAAGGCTGTCAGTTTATTTGCAACATATCTAGTCACAAAGCTGATCATTTTCAGTTAAATTAAAGTTGCACTATTTGCCTCTGAGCAAGAAAGAAAGGGCCTGGTACTTTTAATTTTGTATTTGTAATTTGGGTTGCTCTGTTTATTGGATTTTTAAGTCATTAACTGCAAGACACAGGGCCAGACACTTGCTCGCTAAAAACCAGTCCATTTCAACAGAAAAAGTTAAGTCAGTCTTAGAAAGTTGCTTTTAAAGAAGCATTTGGATGATGGGAGAATGTCTCGAGGAAGACAGAATGCGCGTCGTGACTCGGCGCGATGAAACCAGGCAGGACAAGGCAGCAGAAGCTGCGCTGGATTGACTGCGCTCCAGAGCATGGACTGGATATCTAATGGGGCTCTCACTGAGGCTGGGAACACCTTGTAGCAGAAAACTCTCTGGTGCAGAAAAGCACAGGCTAGGGAAAACCAAGTGACTGAGCCAGTGTTGTGTAAGATAAGTCATCCACAGTCCTTAGTAGTGGGCTGACGTTGACCTTCAGCAGCTTGGCCTGCACGCCAAAATGTGTCTCCAATCGGAGGCTGGAAGTGCGTGTTTGGGAGAAGGAGACAGTTCTCCTGTTCAGCACCTAACTACGAAATGTCCCTGGGAAGGGGAATGACTCAACAAAACTTTAACTGCCAGAAGTCTGCAATTTCAGCTGCCTCATAATTGCTGCTGGAAACTCTTCTTTTCATGATGGGTAACAAACTTGTTCCAATTCTGTATACTCGGCAGTAAGTCTTGTACATTTTCCATCACAGATCATCAGTCTGGTGGCCTGCATTTAGTGGCACAGCAAATAGGCACTCACATTTTATTTACTCTCTGGATCAGGACATATATAATTGTCAAAACTTATAATAAAATCTTTTTTTTTTTTTTTTGTCCTGACTAAATGAGTAGCCCTTCACATCAGTGAGTAAGGAACATGAAGTTGTAAAGCAGAGAAGATATTTGTTGCCAAATGGATTAGGAATTTGACAACTGTCTAAACATAGGCTGTAAGTCCCAAATCAGATTTGATAAATCAAGTGATATTAGAAGAGGAGATCTGCTGGGCTCAATAGACTGAAATATTGCAAGGAACTGGTAGTTTCATATCCACCTCAGCATAAAACTGTATGCTGCACATTAAATGGCGATGGATCAGCCTCCCTATGCTCGTTACATTTTTCAAAGACAATAGATCAGTAACTTAATTAAAAAAAAAAAGAGTCCAAGTTTCTATTCAACTGGAACTGCATGAAGGATGATTTTTATCTATTCATTTATGTACAGATGTCTTCTGCATAGCAAAATTTGCTTTCCCTCTACAGATGCAACACAGCCACAGCTGGATGCAGCAGAATGGCGCAGGAGCAGGGTGGAAATCTCTGAGGCTCGCATGTCATTTTCTATGTTTTATTGAAATTACTCCAGCTAGCAATGCAAGCAGTATCAGAGCATGGTCTCCACCTGTGACATGTTCGGACAGCACAGTCAGGGAATCTGCACTAGACCTTGAATCCCTTCTGCTCCAGAAACACAGGCCAGTTCTAGATGGAGTTACAGCAAAAAGCTTGCTGGTACTCAAACTCCTTTTGCTTGTGGAGGCTTGCTTCGGGTTGGTACCAGTTCCCGCAGTGACATAGATGATATGTAAAGAAACGCTGCATGTGTGACTTGCTCCACTAACAGGACACACCACAGGGAATTTACTCAGTTAAGATGCCAAGATGCGGCTTCAGCAAACACAGTGTTTACAACAAACGAAGTTTTTACAACATACGAAGTTTAGCATGCCACAGGACCACTCTAGACCTGTAGGGAATGCATCTTTGTTCTTGTCTTTTTTGTGTGTCTAATAGTTCATTAAATTAAATACGTGGCATAAATTTGTCATACTTTCTGTCAGCCTGTCACCTCCACCACTGTGCAGGGCCGAAAGCAGACGATGGCTTCAGTCTGGTCTCGGGGAAACAAAACCTGCCTCGCACGGAGAGCACCGCTGAGAAGGATGCGTTTGTGTCTTTGCATTTCTCCTGCCTCTAGTTCCTACATGCCCTAATTCCTGGTGACCCTCTGAAGAGTCGAGAGGGGTCATTCAGCTGTCTGGTTAGGCGCTGGAGATGGTGCGTCCCAGCACAGGCAGAGCTGGGGTGCGGGAGAGCTGGGGACAGCCAGGCAGCGCAGCACCTGCAACGCACCAAGGGTTCCCCTCCCGTGGAAGGACTCCCAGAGGGCTGAGGTTCCTTTCCAGCCACCAGGTTTGCTCCAGATTTCCAGGAAAAATTTAAATCAAACGCAAAATCTGCTTAGACCAAATATGATGAACTGGATAATTTTGAGGATATTCATGGCTTTTTAGGTTTGTAGTGTAGCTACTCTGAACAGTCCTCTGCAGGTATCAGTAGTTCTTGGTAGTGAATTTTATCTTCTAATTGTAGGTGCTCTAAATTTCAACTTGGATACCTGTCGTGCACAGAAGTAGAGGCCACTAACACCGTTCAGACTGACCATGTCTTCATAGCCAGTTCAGTTCTCAGTTTATTTGGGGTCTGACAGCTCCAGTCCTGTAACCTCCTTTACGGGTATCAAAATAACAGTGCTTATCCCTGATATTATTTAAGATATTATTATTTATAATAATATTATTTATATTTATAATAATACTATATACTATTTATATAATATTATTTATATAATATATTATATTACAATCATATTCTATATATTATGTTTTATTTATAATAATATTATAAAATTATTATAAATTTCAGATTTACTTTTTTTTTTCTTCCAGCCTCCCATAAACTGTAAAAGTGGCTGCTAGAGAATCTGCTCAAACAAGAGAGGTAAAAATACTTTTGTTAACTTAGTCTATAACCTGCTTTAAAAGCCTGGGTTGAATTCCACAGACAGAATATTTCTCCCTTGAAATTATGATCATTTTTCATTATTATCACAACCAGGATCCATTCAAGTGAAGATATTCTCTTTAGTAGTTTCTTTTTTCTGCCACTCGCCAGTACATATGCATTGCCAGCACCTATTTTTGTACGTCCAGGTTATGGAATGACAAGCAGAGATTGGCCAGATACAAAGCATGTGTCTGTGCAGATATGTAAATTCCTCACCCTTGGAAATGAACCCCCTGTAAAACCACCTAATACAGGGAAACGTTTGTGTGGTGTCCAGTATAATCGAGTGATAGGGCTGAAAGGACTTGTCAAAGGACTCCAGCCAGGCTTCCGAGGAAGGGAACGCTGCCCAGTCGGACATGCGCCCTTGGCTCTGAAAACCAGGCCCTGGATATATACAAATATGTACTTCTGATGAGCCTATTTAAAGGGAAACTAATTAGAAGTATAGACAATCCACTTTTCTTCAAATGAAATTATTGTAGTCTCTGATCCTTAAATCTGACATTTATACATATTTATATGCTATTGCTTAGTGAATACCTGATTAAGGAATACAGCTGCCAAGTGAATAAATTTGTTGTTAATCAAATGGGACTATAAAGACAGATCATCAGACCTATTAGAATATATTCATTCAGCAGATAAATCTGCATGCTGCAGCCTGTTAGTGTAATGTGTAAAGCAAATCAAATTATTCTTTAGAGCTAAACCTTGAGCTTTGCCAGAATAAAAAAGACTTTCCATGCAGGCAGATGAGATGAAATCCTGTATTTTTACTGAGGGTGTGAGAGCCCTTGGCATTATGTCTTGTATTGAAAGTAAATTTCACCCTAATTGAACACTAAAGACTAAGGAATGCTTAAGTCTGTGCACTGAAGATTTTACTGTGGTATATAATTGCCTCTCTCTTTTGTTAGTGTGTCTAATTCAGCAGTATAAATTACCAGCTTAATTTTTTTTCTTATTGTGTGATGTGCTAATACTATTATTTTGTACTACCAAGAATTAGCAACTGGCATTTACATTTATAGATCCTTTCATCCAGGGAGAATCTAATAACAACACTGGTCTAAATATTACATTAAAGGGCTGAAGCATGTTGGAGATGAAAAGATAGCCTGAGGTAGCTGCGAAGCGGCCACAGTGTTTACAGGGATCTGTCAAAACACTATAGTGACTTTCACGAGCTTTAAAATGTTGGTACATTTTTGAATTCAGATTTGAAGTGCTGCTTGCAGGATTGTATTTCGTGATGAACCCTGAGAAATATATTTGTGCTTCAGATATTAATGAAGGGCACTCACGGGGCTTCTAAAGCAGTCCGTGATGTGAACTGCCAACTCTTCTCCAACAGGCACCGGTTCTGCCAGCATAGGTTCATAAACTCCGCTGGTGAAGAACCTGCCTATGCCTTTGCTTCAGTCCCGCGCCAAATCCGGGCAATATTTTGGTGAGGAATGCTACATCGGCACAGAGCTGAAGTGTTCAGGGCAGTTTTATATTCAGCTCAACCCTTTTTACCCTAATCATGTACAATGCATGCAAAACTCCTTTTTACCTTGCATAAAACATGAAATCAAGCAGATGGCCCATTTTTTTCACCTCCAGCCTACTTTTGCTCCCCCACCTCCTTTTCCTCTTCAGCCTACTTTTCACCTGATGAATATTTGGTGATGGAAGTAAGTATAATAGTCCTGCTTTAGGTCAAGCTCAGTTGAAATTCTTCCTGCTAGGATCATTAGTATCTGTGAAGAAAAAAAATGACAGGAGGAAAACAACCAAGAAAAAGGGAAAAGTTTTTGAGAGTTTCAGGTGTGTGACTGCGTGGCCCAGACCGTGGATGAAAAGAAAAGGTATTTCTCCGTATTGTTTTGCTTCCTCTAGCTGCAGAGGACTTGTTGGGAAAGCGGGAACAGCCTGCAGAAAGAGCTGGGCTGGTGCAAGGGAGAGTCAAGGAATGACAGGATATCTGGGGAAAGATTGAAGCCCTTTGCTTATCTCCAGGAGCATCGTGACTGCCCCTTGTTTGCTGGTCTGCTGCTTGCACAGAACAGCAGTTTCCCACTTTATCTGCTGTCCAGGATTGAAAGTGAAAATATAATCTAGTGTCCTATTAATTGCATTTATCATGTGCTTTGACCGTCTCACGTGAAGCTGACCCATTAATTTGGTTCTGACAGCTTGCTCTCAAGAAACCTTTGGAGCTGCTTCAGAAAACATTTTTCAAGCCAGAAATTCTGTGTAATTTCTCTTAAAGTCCCAATTAAATCCCCTCAGTCTACTCCGTTCATCACTCACCAGAATTGTGGTGGCAAGTGCAGTGAATGCAGGTCAATCTGCTTGTTTGTGCTGTGATGCTCCCTTTACCATCACTCTTCTGGTGAGTAAACAGCAGCAGTCAGCAGAGCTTGAGCCAAATAATCCAATAAACCCAACGGAGAAAATTAAGACTCCAGCAGACTGGAAATTTCTTTGTCTTCCTTTGACCCTTGGCATTCCTCTGTATGTACGCAGATGTGTACAGATGTGTATATGCGCACACACCACAGTGCTCCTCAGCTGCTTGGAGCTGGTCCTGGTGGTTTTCCAGCTTTGGTGGGGATCCATTGGTCTACATCCAAGCAAACTCTGTGTCCATAACTAAGCAGCTTTCCCGTACCATTGATGGGCTAAATGAAGGCTTTACATATCATCTTTTTTCCTAGTATACAGTATATTATTCTATCCTTTAGCATGTGTTCAGACAGAGTTTTGATGGTCTTTATTCCAGAATTGGTACGAAAGCTTTTCTTCACCTTGAATAGTTTCAGCTGACCTTCATTTTACACAGATCAGCATTTCTCAGGTTTGTGTTGAATAACTGAAATGTTGCTGAGAACAAGGAAATCAGTTTTCACAGAGTCCCGGAAGTTTTGCAAGCAGCGGGGTCCACCCTCATGTCTCAGTTGTGTCAAAAGGTCGGGTTTTTATTGCTTTTGAAGTTGACAAAACCAAACTGCGCAGCACTATTTTGTTTGTGAAGACAGGGACTCAGCAGTAAGAAATTTGGAAATCTCATATTCAGAAGCATCAGATGGGTATAACCTTGGAAAAAACAAGGCTTCGCCTGCAAGCAGTGAGTGACAATGGGAACGGAGGAAGAGTGAGAAATTTTTTTCTTCCTTTTTGAAGGTTACATATTAAGAGGGAGGAATTGGCAAAAAATCCTTATAAAATTCAGAACAGACAGAAGAGAAAAGATTAAGCAGTGATTAGAAGCATGCTGTCTGAAGAATCAGGTCGTGCATATGCTTGAGCTGTGCACAGCTCTGTGATCTCCCATCACTCCCGTCCATCTCCCTTCCTGTTTGTTCTGTTCCTTTGTGTCCGTGGAAGCCAAATGGCAAGAAACCTGTGAAAAGACCTGTCTGCTGCCTTGCATCTATACATCATCCAATGCAAAGGGTTGCTATTCCTGCTGGGGCTTCTCAATACTGTTGTAATACAAGTTCAGCCCTCCTTTTCTATGTATGAGACTCCATATGCATATAGATTAGTGTTCTAGTTTTTCACTAAAGTGTGTATAATTTGAGTGGTTTGATGCTTTCGGTTCGATTTTCAGTTTCATTTCAGCTCAGGCAGTCCTTCTCCCTGGTCCCGTTGTGCTGCATCATTACAACCGCCAGATTGTGACACGGGCATGGATTTCTCACAGCTCTTGCATTGCCGGGCTGAGCAGAGTGGCCGCCCTGTTTCATTCAGCTGAAGTCCTCATCCCTCACCAATCCCACCTGAAGGCCACAGTGTCTGCTTTCCCTTGCTGTCTCCCATGGAGCAGAAAGCTGTGTGGAAAGGCCTATGAAACTGCATCAGTAGCAAGTTTGAGAAAATTATTGAATCCACAGTGATGATAATCACAGCCTTAGAAAACTGACTGAAATTAATGCACCGTCTGAGCAGTTCTGTCTGCTCGGCCTTGATGTTCCTAATTTAAAATGAATCTCTCTAGACCTGAAGGCTGTTTGGAAACAGCTGATGGTGCCCGTAATGAGGATTCCAATCTTCAAGTCTCCAAACTGAAATTAGGCATATGTCCTGACACGTTGACATTAATTTGAGCTGTTATAGCTGTAATGGGTTTATTTTGCTAGTATTTGAAATAGAATTTCAGGGGAGACGGGCTTCACTCAGTGAGTTAAGTTGGGGAAAGGCTGTGAGCAGCCGTAATTTCAAAGGTTAATTTGAAAATGTGTTTCTTGACAGAACTTCTTTGAATTGCAAGGTTACTTGAAAACATGGTATTGTAATAGCCGATATTACGGCTGGAAAAGCGGGCTGGGTGTTGCAGTGGGAATACACTAGGCTTTCATTTCCAGGTATCAGTATTCAACTCCAGCTTGACTCCAAGTAAAATGCAATAATAAATAACAGCAATAAAGGTAATAGATTCATTCTACTCCCTATACACAACATCAACGCATAGGCCAAACACCCAGGTCCAAACTGCAGTTTTCTACTAAAACGACTTAAGCATCGACTAGAACGACCGGCTGAGCATGTTGACCCCACAGAGGGTGGGTTCAGTGTCTGGTTTGTGATGTTTAAACTCACGAAGTGACAGGCCATGGCGAAGCTTGCCTCCTGCAGGGAGCAGGGCCAGCGGCATGGTCGGTGGCAAGGATGGAGAGCCGCAAAGGGTGCGGAGGTAGGGCAGCGGCGTGCAGATCCACGGGGACAGCCGTCCCGCGGGCACCTCAGCGACGCAGCTCTGTCACCAGCCACCCCCGCGTCCCCAGGTTAATGTCTTCAAGACACCAGCCGTTAATGGCAGAACTGCGAATGGGAAGCAAAATCAGGTGTGAGCGTGGCCGAGTTAAAATTCTGTGTCTGAATCGAGGTGAATTTGTGGCATTTTCTGGACTGTTATGGTCTGATGCTGGCAGATAATTGGTCACTTAGGACATAGTGTTTTAGTAATCTACTGTGTAGCATCAGAGGAGTAAAAAAAGATCTACAAGGCAGAAAGAATCTTCATCCTGACAGTTTCCTTTGAGCAGAACCCAAGTGGTTCCTCCGAAATCCCCACCCACTCCAGGGACCACTGATGGAGAGCCTGTCTGCTGCCCACCCACTCCCCTCCCACCCCCAGAAGTCCCAAGATGAGCCAAAGTTAAGTCAAAACTATTTGTTTGGTTTATTAGTTATCGCCTAAATCCCACAGTCTTTCTAGGGAGATTCTGTGGAGGAGATGACTGTCACCATTAGAAATAACTCAGATTAGGAGAACGGGATGGAGCAACCAGCTCTTTGTTTTGAAGGGCAGAATGTCACTGATGGCAGATTTTTAACCCAGTGCAATTCAGCAGATATTTGATACTTTTATTTCCTTCTGCTGACTTTATGCAGTGGAACAGGAGGCAGTTTGCAGAGATTAAGCAATATGCTGTCCACAAATTAAAATCAATATCTTATTTATAGCACTGCTGATGCTCCCACAACAAAATAGACCTGCCAAGTGGCTGTAAAAGTCCTGAATCAAACGCCAAGTATCTCCAGCCCAGCTACGCAGCTGGCTGTCTGTGACCACAGATACGACACAATCTCTCCAGTAACTGTAACGCTTGATAATTGTAGTACCTAAATAAATATGATTCCTGAACTAAGTAGTGGTGATGGTTGTTTTCAGATCTATATGCTGCCTGTTTTTTCCCACATACGTCATGGTTAAATCTAATATTGCTCATCAGGATTTTTCAGGAATCCATTTCTTTTTTACAAAAGGAGGGTGGCCAGACACTGCACTGTGTTTTAACCTCCTGTAGATGCTCAAAAGAGCAAATCATACAGCAGTATTGGGAGCATGACAGAAGATCGAAGCCCAATAATTGTTTTTTCATGGTCCTTTCAGCAAACCCCTCCCCACTATGGCAGCAGTGGTATTTTGAGAAGATGGATAGCAAAGTTCAGTGTAAGTGCAGTTCTGCGCTGTTGGTATGCTGTGCCATTGTGTTCCTCTGTGAGTTAAAAAGCTTCGAAGCTGGAATGTCAGCAGTGAGATCGTTAGCTGGGTAGAAGGCCTGGCAGCAGCTTCTTCCAATGGGAAAACACCCAGAAGTACTCTCTCCTTCCAGCAGCTGCCTTCCCTCTCCTCACTGGGTGCAAGATACCCTGAGAATGATGTCTGTTAAATCCTAAATATCTTTTTCGTCTGATATCCAGAATGGAGAACGGATATTACAAAACACTTTATCAATGTGTCCCATCTGCCCGCAGCAACTTAGGGATCACGTAACCGGCTGCTGATATACAGCCATTTTGAGAACAACAGAGCACAAGAACACTGGATAGCAATGCCAGGAGGACTGTTATATCCATGAGTCTGACCTCCTACCTAACACAGGCCATAGATTTCATTAAGTGACTGGAAGTAAAGAATGTCCTATCCCTCTATCTCTATCTGGGAAGCTTCTGGTGGTAGGACATAGCTAGCCTAGATACAATATAGGCAGGACATCAGGGTTGATGCCTCTTGATTTTAGACTACTTTCAGGTGACTTGACTCTGAGTTAAGACCCTAGGTTCATTTCTTTTGTACGTCCTTCTGGTCACCATTCTTCCTTCAGGTCTTTTGGCTTGGAGTGACCTTTATTGGGTCACCAGCACCTCTTGGAGTCTTCATCACAAGTCTCAGTGCACAGCATTTTCACTATCTGAAGAAAAATCATTACATGAGAGTTGGTTTGAACCGTTCTATATCTGAGTTTTGAAACGAGCGTCTTCAAACGGTGAACTGTGTTTTCAGAGAAGTTGTTCAACATAAGAATCATATATTTAGGTGATGCTTTTGGTGAGCTCAAGGAGATTATTATATCTGGGACTGCATGAAGCATGTGTTTCTTAAAGACTGTCCATTCAGGTGTTCAGCCTGAAGAACTGAGAACTGTGTGAGCGTACAGACCTTCGCCACGGTGGGATATAAAAGGCCCAGAATTTAGACCCTTTGTATGTCCTTCAGACTGGGACCACAGCACCAAATAATTTCTGTGAGTATAGCTGAAGCGGATGCATATTCAGGTTCTTGTGCATCGGGGGTTTGTTTTTCATTCTCTTTACCTATGAATATATGTGATCCTTAGGTTTACATATCTGGTCTGAGGCTGGTGAAATGGAGCGTAACTTTCTCATTCTGCTTTCTTCTCAGCCTTTTCAGAGCCCTACAGCTTTCTGCCCTGTCCTTTTCTTCTGCCTGTGTTAGTGCACTGGGCAGCCTCAGTGCCTGCTTCATTAGCAGCAGCTCGCAGCAGCAGAGCAGTGATGGAGAAATCTCCGTACTCCTGCCGAGAAAATCGAGTGACCAGGAATGGGAGGAGAGATGGAAATAGATGCAACACAAATTGTCATTTTGCAAAATGATTTTTTACTAGAGAACTGCTCTGAATACATAGTGACACTGTACAGATGATTCTTGGCCCGTTAAATAAGAGTTTTCCCTATATTTATTGCTCTTGAGTTGTGCCTGACAGTTTTATTACATGCAGACTGGCACATTATGAAAAGAAAAGTAAATAGGCCTGTGGAATCATGGCCGCAGTATTCCTGTTTAAGGCGAAAACAACTCTTTGGTTTTACCACATGTTTGAAAAGAGATGACAGTTATCCCTCAGTGTTTTATGGCAGTTCCCCCTCCCAATTCCCCCTTCTACCTTAAACAGTCTGGATTTGTTTTGCTTGTGTAATTAGGCAATAGCAGCTGATCGGATTTGAATCAACGGCATTATATCATCACGAAAGCTGCCTCAATTGATGGACAAGAGAGGCAACAGTCTGTTTATTTGCAAAAGCTATAAAATGGCCTGCCTGTGCCATGCACACAGAAAAGTATATTAGCTTCAGCTTTTTTATAATTCTTTGAGAGTAAATATACTGCTATGGCACTTGAACTCTATTATGAAGTCAAGCTTCTGCTGTGTTCTGTTATCCTTGGGATGAAAGCAAAAGAAATCCCATATATGGTCTCATGAATGAGAATGTATTCTTTGAAAATAATTGTGCCCATAGCCCTTGGTGCGCTGTCAATCCTATACAAATTAAAAGAACTATTACCAAAGTTAGTACAGTATTTGTTTAGGCTAAACCACCTCTTTGCTAAATAATTGCAATGGCAGCGCGCAGTAGCAGTGATGAAAATGTGTTTTACTGACATCTTTCCTTCCTCACAAATCCTCCTAGAAAAGATACAGCTATCTTCTTCAATCAGCCAAGATTTGGCTTTCATGTCTTGCCCTCTTCCTCCCAGCCTTTTCTATCTGGTCAGTTAAGAGGAGAAGTAACTCTTTTTTCACATGTATACCTCCCTACTTTTGCCTTCAGTTGCTCACTATTCTCTCCAGCTGTGAGCGTCTTCCAGCCGGCAGTCCTTGGTACGCCGGTGAGTGCAACAGCACCCCGAGGATGGCTCTACTTCAGGATGCTAACAAACCCAAGGAGGTAAAATCCCACAGAGCCGGGAGTTTTGCACTGATTGAACTGAGACTTAGAGGCTTAACTAGTTGGGTCTAAAGCCATGCTTACTAGTTCAAGCGTATCCCTTACAGCAAAATGGTTGAAATTGTCTGCAGGAACTCCTACAGGATTAGAGCTGACTGACTTACACGACAAGACATATATCGAATGTATGCAGGGACCTGCTGCTTGTTCACAACAAGATTCATTTACCACATGAATTATTATTAATACCTTTAAATGCTTTTTTTTTCTTTTTGAAGTTGGAAAGCAAGGTGAGTTTTTCTCAGTGCTTAACCTATCACAGAGATGTTTCTGTGGCCCTGCAGCCTCCTGCCTCTTCAGTCCCTGTGTTAGCAAATGGTTTTGCAACCAGGGGATGGAAGGCAGCCTGCCCTCCCACCAGCTTTGGTGGCTCAGGCTCTCCTGATGTGGATTCCCTGGTGGGTGCCTGATAGGAAATGAACCCAAGATGCTTCAGCCTCAGTGGAGCTGCTGGCGGGATGTGCGTCCTAAACCTGACTCCCTGTTTTAATGAATGCCTTAAAAATGAATATCTTGGACCCTTGTCACATTAGGATGAAAGGTCTTGAAAGATTGGGTGTAGGGGAGAGGGAGGACTCACTGTTGGGCAAAAGGATTACAGGAGCTTGTTTACTTAGCTTAAGGAACTCTGCTGAAAACAAGATTTTCTCCCCTTCATTCTCATTGTTTTTCTATCTAGAATCTAGCTATAATAGTCTCCACAGCTAAAATGAGTAAAAAGAATGAAACATATCTTTGAAAAAAAATTTCTGTAGCCACCATAGTGCCACGGGTCAACGTGGTTCTCTACTGTCCCCACATCCCAGCTTCAATTGCTGTTCAGGTCACTGTTAAACAGAAGTTTATTTGTCTCTCATGATAGACGTACTCATAACACCAAATGCGCCAGCCTAATTGTGGCAGGCTGTGCTAGGTAAGGGTCTGCAGGGCTTTGCCAGCTGCTGCGTCTCGGCTCAGCGACAGAGTGCACCGGCTGAGAGATATGTGCAGGAAGATTACATTTCGTTGGGAGAGGCTCTGCCTAGCCTGGCTGGGGGTCTCGGTCTCATTTTTGTAAATGCCAGATTTATTGTGACATTACAGCCAGTATTTTTCTCTTGTTTGGCTTGTTCTCCCTCTTCTCAGACAACAGCACTCAGCTAAACAGGCTCTTTCCATTCAGCAGTATAAAAGGTACCCTGCTATACTTGTAAATACGAGAGAGAAAATGGTGTCATCAGCCTGTAATAAAGTATTCGAGCCTCAGATTGCCATCTGTCAATGACATTTTAGCTTATTTTCTTTCAGGAAGGAAAGTGAGCTTATTTTCTTTAATCTCCTGAGAAATTACTCCAGTTATTTACAGTATTGGATTCTCTTAAAAAAGATAGTGCTGCAGCCAAGGGGATTATTTGACCAAATTGGGGTTTTTGCCTTTGTTTCACTGCATTAGCTTATTTTAAAGGAGTAAAGAAAACCTTAGCTGGTGCTTTGTGGAGGCTGCTACAAGTTTCTTTACTTGCCATTTCTCCTTTCTCTGCCAAAAAATGTAGTATTACCAACTACACACCTGTTAGAAGTTATGAAACCCAGACTACCTAGGACTTATTTATAAAAAGTCAATTTTTAGACTAATATTTTCAAGCCTTTATTTACTTTCAGTTTTGAGCCTCAGCTCATTGAATATGCTCTATCATTTGGATGCTACCAAGCTACAAACTTTGGAGTGAAAGCAGGGTTTTGCAATCACCTCAAAGAACTGAGACTCCAAAAAGATGCCCGAAAAAAACAGAGCAGGCGGCATCCAGCTGGCACGGCTTACAGTCCTGGTTTCGGTGCAAGTGTACAGTAGCAGGACTAGAGAAAGAAAAAGTAGTGAAGGTGAAGGAAAGTAACCCTATTTGCCTTCTGATGGTCAGGGATGTCTCACCAAGCAATAAATGGTGAGTGAGTAAATAAAATAACCTGGTGTGGGTTTATTCCCTTTCATGATTTCCAAGTCCTTCTTAAGGAGCGTGTTCCTCACTCCAGATACAGAACCCGCATTTAGCGAGCTGAGGCAGGATCAGGAATTCAGAATTTTAATTACACTCAAGGGACTCTGGTGAGATCAAACCCCGTATCCTGATAGCAGGAGACAGGGAATGCACCTGGAGGCAGCCGCGTGCAGCTACTGATGTGCAGATTTGAAAACTGGGAAACATTTCCCAGTAGAATTTCTCTTCCTTAAATATTGCAACTTCCACTTACTAAAGCTGCTGATGTTGGAAAAAGCCTAAAGAATCAGCTCCAAACCCCATTATTCTTTTCACTACCAGCTAATGAATTTTCCCTCTGCCCTTCTACATTAGTTTTCTTTTAGCAAGAGACTTCTATTTTCATATTACTTTCAGCTTTCTCTGGTGTTGGAGCTTTGATATCTAGTTAGCACCATCTGTAAATACGACTCTGCAGACATTGCTCAAGGGCAGATTTTGACCCTGAGCACTTCGGCATTTTCTTCCTTAGAAAATTTATCTACAAAGAGCTGTTTGCAGATAGGGGCTGACACTGCAGGCTGGTGCCTCAGCAAAGAGTTAATGGGAGAAGCGGGAAACGGAACGTGATGGTGGCCGAGCTTACCCCTGTCACACGCAGTTGTTTTGGCATAAAAATACTGTGTCATGACAAAGCGTTGCCAACCCTCGAAGTTTTGACACTGTTCACACCTTATATTTGTTTGGGCTTTTTTCCTTAAAGTCTTGGTTCCTGGACTGATGCCAATGTGAGAAATTCGGTGCTTTTGCCCCCCCAAAAGCAAGCTTCTGTTTCATGATTAAGAACAAAGGCTTCAAAATATGATTTAAATTCATTGTAAAGATTCAGAAAAGCTGAAGATGAGTAACTCAACATGTATTATTTTTCTGACAGATAATACCTCATGTTTTTGTAAGGGCTGACTCGTGACTTTTAAATGCCGGTGGCTGGCAGTACAGTTGTTATAATTTATGACTAAGTTTGATTTTTGTTGTTGTTGTTATCAGTCATATTTACATATTTCTATACATTCCAAAATAAATGCTTGTAACTCACATGTTCGTACTGCAGGAACTGGTTTCTATATATCTGTATAGATAGCTATATAGATACAGTGTTAGTCTAAAGAGGGGGGAGAAGCAGTAAGCAAGAGGTATGATTTAAATCTGAACATGGTATCTCTGTGTAAAAAAGGTGGGGAACTTAAACCCAGAAAACATCTGCGGGGGGGCAGCAAGCTTATCGATTTCAAACTTGCTCAGGAGGAATTGTTGGCTCTCTTCTTACTAGTTTAAAGATTGCTTTACCTCGTTTGAAGACAGATATTGCTCACGCAGGACGGATGCCACCTCTGGTGGCACTTCAAGGGCTGGTGAGCAGCTCTAGAAAGAGCAGACAAGGCTCCTCACTCCCAGTGCCTGCCTCTGGGACTGGGTCATTTTACACTGATTTTTTTAATGAGTTAACCTTTTACGAGCAGGTTTTATGTGGAATCAGGTGCCATCCACCATAAAACATAAATCTTGGTATTATCTACTTTGACTGCTCTGATAGATGCGTAGCTGTGTGCCTGCAGCTGATCCGGGTGAAACGCGTGCTGCTGAGCGATCCAGCAGCGCGGGGATGCCGAGCTCGTGGAGACCGCGCTCTGGTCTCAGCATGCACATGTCAGTGCCAATTATCTCTGCCACGGAGCTATGTCTCCACTTGCAAACTGGTAAACGCACACATGGCAGGGCTCGAATAGCCCTCCCTCCCTCCGTTCACAGCCAGCCGTTTCAGAGCGATAAGCGGGCAGGGGTGGCAGGCCTGGCGAGCCCTCCCTGCTCGAGCACTGGTTGGCTTCTCAGGCTCTGCTCCCAGTGCCACCCTGGCAAGAGGGCACCTGCAGGAGGGTGCTGGGAGAAGACAAGCAGGATTCTCTGTTTGCTTTCCTTTTCACAGCTTCTCCATCCTTCAGTCCTAGAAACCTCCCTTCTTCCCATAAAAAACAAACAAAACCCCTGTATCATAGACATATGTATTTATTGAGGCTACTGCAAAGCAGAACATTTTATTATAAAGTATATTTCAGAAAATTGCAGCATACCGGGCAGTACTTTTTCTGAAGATTCTCTTCCATGTTTAACATACAGGATTTCATGCATGCGGGAACCTCTTGCTCAGTACAAAACTGCGTGAGGGTTTTGATTTCAGTAAAGCCTTGGCATTACAGCAGTGAGCAGAATCCGTTCAGGAAGCCTGCAAAAATGTATGGAAATAGTAACCAGGATCAAGCCATCTTAACCCCAAATATGCTGAACAATCACTGCAAAGCAGCACTGACTGCACTGAGAACTTTCTGTGCATGTCCACAGGGAGAATAAAATGGATCTGTAGATATGGAAATTGCTGTGCTGCAGTTCTGGTGCCGCGGAGCAGCGCTGCCTGCTTGTTTGGTCCAGGACATTTTGTTCTGCCCGTCCCAGCGTCAGATGGCACCAGGCTGGAGAACAGCCTCAGACCATGTCTTCCTGAACTACCCTTAGCTTTTGCAATTAGCCACTTGTTTTATTTTCTAATCACACAGTTCACAGCTACGTCTTCCAATTTTAGGGCTGCTTTCTGAAGCGCAGACATCAGTACTTTCATAGCTTTCGGGTCTCCCTAAAGCCCTGGCTACCAACCCACCGCCATGACAGGAGATCCATCAGCCCACCATGCGCTCCTCGAATCAGCAAACAGAGCAGCTAGTCCGCTGCTGATAAACCCTCTGCAAGAGCCAAGAGCGTTTGTTCCAGTGCCTACAGAAAGAATACTGGAAATTTGATTTACAGTCTGCAGAGCCTCCTAAGGACTGCATCTCTAAAATTAAGAATGGAAACCATACTATTAACATCTTGGAGGATGAATAGAAACGAGTAACTGCTCGCTTTTCTTGCTTAACTTACACTTTTACTCCTTCTGTCTAAACATAGTCTTGATACTTCATTATTTCAGCCTGGAAAATTCCTCAAGGTTGACTAGCTGGAAAATTTGGGTAACATTTAGCTTAAGCTTTTAGACTGAAAAGTATTTGAACTAATTTCATCCTACACAATTTACCCACTTTCACTGATGTGCTGTCTTTGTTTTGATAGAACTTCACAAACGTAATCTGCCTGTGTGTACACTTTTGGGGCAGTAAAGAATTATTTCAGTTAAATAATTTCTTCAAATAAATTTAATTTCATTTTCATTATGTGCATTAGACTTTTTTTCAAGGATATATCTTTATATAAACATCTTCATTAAAAATGTTACGTATTATCAATCCTGAAAAATAAACCAGGGACCAACAAGATGGTTAAGATCAGGCAGTACCTCACCCTGTGGAAGCAAAGCCTCCGCTCTTTAAAAATTTGACAAAGTTACAGAAACCATGACCGAGTGAAAACAAATTTCTGCTAGTCAAGGTACCCATGAAATTCTCCAGCACACTGCTAGATCCCTCCAATAAATTGAGAGTACATGAAGGAAATCATGAAAAGATTCACCCAGCATAACAAGTTATCGTCAAAGGAGGAGCGCAAGGCATCCTCCAAACATGCCCCTGGTGACTGTTGTTTTGAAGAGAGCATCTTCCTGGCTGTTCAAAGAGTTGCAGTCATCTCTGAACTTCAGCTCTCAGTGTTTGGTGAGGCTCTCTCGCTTGCCTTATCAGACTTTGTGCGGCAGAGAGCTCTTAGATAAAATTGGCAGTGGGTGTAGATCAGCAGCCTCTCGTCCCTCTGTTAGCCATCGCCATCTGCCTTTCAGCCTCACCGCTGGGCACTCTGCAGGCTTTCGGCAGCTGCTGAGAAGCGAGCAAAAAATCCCTCTCCTGGGATCCAATGTCCAGGAAAAAGGCTTGTGCACCAGACCAGCAGAGGATAAGCCAGGTCCCCCCAGGCAGCAATAAAGTCAGCACTTCTAGTGATAGCCTTTTTTTTTTCTTTAGGTAAGAAGAAACTTTTTCTAGTTTTCTGCAGTTCTGGTGGCAGCATCTTTTCCAGCTCATACTCCACTAGCAAGGGCAAGCCTCCCGTGATAGTATAGCAGTTTGGAGCAGGACAGTAAAGCATGTTACTTATTTTTTAGTTCAGAAGACCCCGGTGCGTGACAGAATACCAAGAGGGGGTTCCTAGCACAGCAAACACCCAGTTGACAACAGCTGAGGAGCTTGAATACCAAAGCACAGGCAATACAACAAGAATATTTGCTCTTCAGGTGTTTTGTGTGGGTTTTTTTTTAGGAAATGTTAATATTTTGAAGAGTCCTAAGGATTGTTGGTCATCTCATGTGGTTAGTTATTCTGTAATAGTATAAAAAAAGAGACTCAGGTCCTTCGTTTATATGATAGAATCTCTAATACAAAGGAAAATACTGAAGGTAAGTAACTGTGTCCAGCTCCATTGGGAGACAAATTCATTGCTGCAGCAAAGGTTTTCCATCATATTGCTGTGATTTGATAATTTCAGTAAGTGAGTCTACAGCAAAAGCCTAGAGAATTGTCAGCTAATAGCTCCTGAAGGCCTGCAGCTGATATTAAACTTGAACTTTTATGAAACTGGATTTTCTTCTACAAAGCGGTTAAAAGCATATTGAATCTGCACTAAACGAGAAAACATTTTCTCCGTTTGCATGGGGAGTATGTTACCCACTTCTTCCACACCTGCCCTGCCAGACCTTTGGCTAGCAAGGAACAACATTTGGCCCACCCTGTTTGCAGAGCGGTCGCTGACACGGCTGTGTAACTGCCCAGGGGGAGAAGAGGGGTGGCTTTTGCATTTGGCTGCTTAACTGCCTGGATGCAACCACACCCTGCTTGGTGTTGGTGGCAGGGCAGGTGAATATAAAAGGTTCTGGAGAAAATGTGACAGCCACCTGTGCCGTGGGCAAGAGGTAAAATTAGCAATAGTGTACCCACAGCAGCTGAGGGGACAATAAATTCTTGCAACGCATAGCCCTGATGCAAGGATTGCGGACACAAATGGGACGCTGCTCACTTATTTCTGTAAGTTGAAGTGAAGAAGCTGTAATAATGAACCACTTCATAAAGAAACCATAGTTCAACAAGCCTGAGGAAATAAAAGGCATAAGGAAAAAATCAGGAATTAAAAACCTGGTGGTATATAACCTGCACTGGCACATTCTCATACTTATCTAATGCACTGAGTAGACAGCATTATTAGAAACAGAGTAAGATACTTCAGTCACCATCTTGTTGGACACACTTGAGACAAGGAAAGAAATGCCATTCTTTCTTGCTATCTCGTAGACAAACCAGACAAAAATGCTGACTTGCAGTCTAAACCCGCCCCCCCCCCAAACTGGCTGAGCAACGCCTTTGAAGAATACTGGATATTTTGACTGACCTTCTCTTTTAATATATCTGGGGAATATGGAAAGTTGCCTTCATAAAAGCATCACACTGCAAAATCGATTATTTCAGTGCCACAGTGTGTCAGCTGGCATTTGTGTGCTACTTCTGTGACTTGCATGATGAGAATAAATCACATACCACACCATAATTTAGTCACATTTTACAGAAGGGCACTTAGCAAGATAAATGAAGCATGGTGAATAGCCTCTTAGCTACCTATTAGTACCTAAATTCTTTGTCTGGCTAAAGTAACTTCAGTCTGCAGGTAGGTGCTTGAGCAAGAGAATTTTAAAGGAGAATGAGCAAATACTGGCCAGCTGCTTGCAGCACCTGCACTTCACCCTGACTGAGTGAGGTCCCCACCATGGAGTCTTCCAGGTCCTGTCAACAGGGAGCGACCCTGAGGATGAGGGCACTGCAGCTGTGTAGTCTGCTCCCAGGAGGCAAGACTTCACAAGAAGACTGCAAAGAATGGGCAGTCCGGTGGCTACAATCAAGTCTCTTTTTTAATAATGATAATATGTTTTTCCACTCTATTCAGAAGACAATTAATAGCACAGTCAGGAAAACCCCATAATGATCTGAAGCCTACCAGGCACACATCTGAGGATGGAAGACACCTGGCTTGTCAGGCTCCAGAGAGAGGAGAGGGGCAGAAGAGTTCCCAGGCTTGTCATTTTCTGGCAAATCTGTCCACGTGATAATGGATAAGTGTGAGTGAGGGCAAAGCTTCGGAGGCAAAGGTTGTGTCTTCTGTTATCTGTTACCATTTAACATAGTTGTGGAAAAAAAGCCTGGCAAGATATTGCACATGGAGGTTTTCAGGGTGAAGCATTGCCCCAGGGTGGAACTGGGAGAACACTTTCGACAAACATTTTGGATGATTTCTATCAATGTTAGAAATCTGAGTTTCACCAAAGTAGTTTGATAAAGGTCTGGTTGCAGCAATCTGGTGGAACATGTTTCTTGTGGACTGCAGTTAATCTACTAATTGATCCCAGCTGGAGCAGAGAAGCGAAGAAACTTTCAGTTGTTGTTACAAAAACATGGGGATATACAAAAGATAAAATCTGCTCATACTTTTTCTAGGTTTTCACTAAATTTCTCTGTCCACTCAAAAAAAAACCACCTCATAATCTATTTTGCTTGTTTGTGTTGTTTAAAGGAGGGAGTAGGGTGGGTGAGTCCATGTGAGGGGACGATCCAGGAGCCAGCTGGGCTGGGGGAGGCAGTTTGCAAGGTGTGAACAAGGGGAGGGAAGGAGAGGCAATCAAATCCAGGTGTGAGCAGGGCAGCCAGGTGTTGGTGATCATGGAAAGTATAAATTCCCAGACTCCGAGAAGGGCTGTGCTCATTCTGTTGCTGTGCAGAAGGCTCTTCAGAACTGAAGCCAAGCCTTTGGAGAAGGACTTGCCTGGATGGAGAGGGTAAGCTGATGGTGAAAGGTTTACAACTTCTTAAATTTGTGTTTTGTCTTTGGTGTTTTGTGCTTTAGCTGTTGCAGAAAAATTAATTAGTCTAACTTTTGTTTGGACAAAATCTGATGATTTCAGCTCAAAAGCTATTTTAGTCTTTTGTGGGGGCCTGCAGTAAGGGAAAGGTCTAGGCGAGTTTGCCTCTGAGCCCTCTGATTCATGATCCTGTACAGCCTACCCTAACTTTGATACAGACTTGTGGGCTAGTACCCAGTGGTATTTGCACTTATGTGTATTCAATTTCAGCAAAAAGAAAGAATGCTGGAAGGAAATTAAGTAGAAGTCTAACTTATTCCAGGTCAGCTTGGTTAATTAAAGAGAAAATCTAGCCTGCGGCAAAGTCCAGCATGGTCTAAAGCATAGAGAACAAGTAAAGATAAAAATATATTTAAAAATAACATGCTTTTGATCATCACAGAGTTCCTCTTCTTAAAGTCAAATCCCTCTCTGTCCAATGCCATTACCAAATCCTGCTAACTTCTGTGGAAGTTCAGTTGTTTGAAGCCTGCTGTGATAGACAGCATTTCTTTTACTGCCTTGTTTTGTGGTGCTGTGAGATGGGGCTGGTGTTGTGGGGGCGGGTGCATGTGTGGGTTTTTATACTTAAGGAAGAGAAAAGCTCTTTTGGAGAAAGGGAGGTTATGCTTTGCAGAGGGAGGTGGGCAGAGGAGGCTCCAGGCTGGGGGGACCTGGGCAAAGGGAGAGTGTGGCTTAAGACACATGGCCAGCCCGGAAGCCTGCTGAGATGAGGCTTGTAAAAGGCTTCCTTGAGAGACAGAAGGACTGCGTAGAGTTGGCAGCAGCACAGGAATTTGTTGAACTGGGTTAAAAGTAAACAAGAAAGGACCTTGTATGGATGGATATAGTGGTATGGAGCAGGCTTCTTTTAAGAACCCCGCTTAGCTCTACTATGTTTGTTTCCATTTAGTGCTTGTTCAAAGAAAACGTGGTTTTAAAAGTTCAGTGCTCTCAGGAGATATAGACATATCTAGCCAAAACCTGTGGCTTGTGCTGAATCCTACCATGCCTATCTAGTTGGGAAGGTGATCCTGCTTCTTGTTTGCCATGATGTAAAATTGAGAGAGTTAGTAAAAAAAAAATGATAGAAAAATTTAGAAGTTATCCTGTGAACTGGCGCTCTGACTTGAGGGATTTCATCTTGCTTCTAGGTACTGGGGTTTTTTTTGCTTTCTGATGATCTTTCTAGTAATGAGAATGCAAGTTATTCAAAAGGTTTTATAAATGGTAACAGTGAATTATTATTGGTCTATTGGGTGTTTAAGTTGCAAATACTCTAAGCAAAGGCATGCTTTACAAGGAAAGCTCTTCTTGAAAGATTTATGGCTACAGTCACATAGTGTATAGTAAATTTAGCATTGAATAAGAAGCTGTATCAGTCATTGCTTTCCTCACCGGATTATTACTTGCATTAGTTGTGATAACTGCTACCTGTTCTTGAGTCTTCAGCAAATGTATCTGAGTGCACAGCACTAGCAGGATAAGTCCTTTCTGGAAGCTGTAAAAGTCATTGCCTGACATCAAGGATTGAAAATGATGTGCGTCTGTCTTGGTCTCCTCTGCATCTACCCAAATGGGAAACAGAAGTGGATGAAGTCAGAAGCGAGTTCCAGCCTTTAGAAATTACACCCTTTATGTGTGCTTCCAGACAACCTTTTTGTGGCAAAACCTGAAGAAAACTCCAAAGATTTCTAAATAAGATCCATTATCAGCTGTATGGCAGATACTTTGTTGTTTTTATGGGCCACACATGGTTTTGGGGCATTTTCTTCAGAAGTAGATTGGATTTACTCATAATTCAGCACCTGCAGTTCACTTACTCGTTTCAGTTCTGTTCTTTATACCGTGATGGCAGTGGCTGATCAGCTTTAACAGAAACAACACCCCCACCCCATTCAAATGACTTGTTGAATGAAGCACTGCTGCATGAATAGCAAACTCAAAATACAGTCTACTTTGACGGAGTTGCTTAGTCTCTTCCCTTCCCATATTCATGCACACTAAAAGTAATCCAAGTTGTCTTTCTATTCATTTTGTTTTGTACGTTGGCCTAAAAGAGTTTTGGAGTGTAATTTACAGCACAGCTCGGGTGCTCTGCTCTGTTCTGGAATAATTAGGAGATTATTTTGGTCAATATGACTGAACTATGATTGAATGCTTTTCAATGGCTAGTTGTGTTGGTGACTTTAAGGATTAGAAGCTTAATGAAATGCACACATCAGGGCAGTGATTTAATCTTCTTCTCACAAAAATCTTCACAACAAGATAATAAACCATAGGAGTAAAAAATCATTTTGACAAACCTGTCTAGCTCTCAGGCTGTGTGAAGTCTGAGATAATTACCTGTGGGCCACTTCTGTTATATGGGGGATTGTTGAAAGGGCAACTTTAAGTAAAGGTGTGAAGTTGCCTCACAGGCAATTGCAGTTTTAAGCCTAGGAATGAAGAGCAAGAGATCTCCCTTCCTTGCATACCAGGAGATGTAACCTCAAACACATCAAAGTGTGTGTTTGCCAACAAGTCACTTCAAATTTTTCAGTGTTGATTTTTCTAAAAAAGTCTCAAATAATGTATTGGAAGGAATCATTCTTGTGAGTCAACTAGGTTTCAACAGTTTTCAAAATTAAATAGGACAGCTAAGCATTAGCAACTTGACTGGTCTGGTAACTTTTTTGTCTTTTGAAACAGTATTGTCTCATTCCTAGAAGTCAAACAAAATCTCTCTCTTTGGGTTATCAAGCTGAACTTCTCCAAGGCTGATAGAGCAGTGGAAAGTTTTATCTGGTAGCAGTCCAATGGCCTGTGTGAAACGAGTTGGTGTCTCAGTCCAGTTTGCAGTAGACAGGCACGTCTTTCATCCTGTGTACACATTGTCTTCTACTTCACACCTGTACTGGGAGCCCTTTTTTCTTCTCCCCATTAACTGGGAGACATAGGTAGCAGATGGAGGATGGTCCTCTTGTGACTACTCCTGTATTGTGCAACCTGTTATTCATAGTACTACTTAAAAATAATTAACTTTTGAATGCTGCTGGAGGGGGGATTTATGTCAAAAACAGAACTTAAAAAAAAAGCACAGTTTAGAATTACTCATATTTAACTTGCAAAAATGTTTCTAAACTTTGGAGCTGATCTATTGCAAGGTGTGCTATTCCACTCCTCCTTTCTCCTTCAGCCACCCTTTAGTCTGTGTAGGTGGAGTCAGGTGCTACTAGACTTGGATTCCCTTCTCTATAGTGAAAGATACCACACCCTCAGGCTGTTCTTCAGATAAGGTAAGGAGATAAATGGAGATGTTGCATTGGAGACATGGCATACATGCAGAGATGTACTTGCTCCTGGGCTTGGAAGCCTAGAAAAAAAATATATTCATACAGAAAGGTGAATGCTACATTGTGAACAGTATGCTGGAACTTAAGTATAATAATTGTACATTTAAATAAAAGTACTTTTTGAAAAGATAGCATAGCAAAATAAGGTGGTTGAAATTTGTTTCTTGTTAAACCTTATTCTGGAATATCTATACTGTTCCTTTCTTCCTCTGGAAACACAACTGAACTCTTTTCTGTAGAAGCAATTGAATTGCTTTCTAAATGGTTGTAAAATGGAAAACACCCCTTAAATGATGTACTGTTGCCAGAAATAATATGGACCAATAGTTTAGGGTGAGCATAATAAGTTTTCATATTTTCATATCTTCTGGCAGTCTCTTGTTCTCTTTTTTTTTTGTGCAGTTCTAAAGCATTAGGAAAGCTGGGGATGGAAGGAGGAGCAGCATCTCTTTCTTGTTAGATTTATGTAACTGTTCAGGGAGAAGTAGAACTTGCATAGAGGAAATCTCATTTATCGTTGGCACTACTTCTAAACTTGGACTTCTAAGACTAATGTGAGGAGGATGAATAAGACTCCAGGGAGGTTGAAATGTATTTGGTCAGGGATAATGGCAAGACTTCCTAGAGAACTCTCTCTTGTTTTTGTAGACTGGATGCCCTTAAGCTACTATCCTGACACCTCTCTCGGTATTTCTGTCTTCCTGGTAGTCAGAGCTGAAATCATTCTCAGAATTACTACATTTAAATTAACTGCTTGCTGCTACTGTGGTTTAGTGATGATTTTTTTTATAGTACTTTTGAGGGTGAAGACAATTCTGAACTTGAGTGTAATACAGAGCATACAATAGTCTACTGGTGTTCTAGGTAAACTCTTGTTAATTTATTAAACAATATTTGAACTTTGATTTCACTTTGTGATAGTGGTTAAAAACGAAGATGGTAATTTCTTCAAAAATTATTTAGAAAAGACAAAACATGTTCCACTATCATTTGAAAGCAGACAGCATATGAATGGATGCCTTTTATCAGGGATCTGTACCAAAGCAACAGTTGGAAGCTGATTTTTTTACTCTGCTGACATAAAAAGGAAATGCCACTGTTAAATCTTTTCTTACTAATAAACTAATTGACAGAGCCCAAATGTTGTGACCTGGATCTATGAATGTGCTTGCTTTATAGTGAACTTAGTCTGACAAGCTGTGCTACCACTACCTTTTTTGTTGCTTACTTTAGAGACGATGTGATGCTTGAAATGGTTCTCCTCATATCTGAGATCTGCTAGCAACTACGTGTGCTTTGCTAACGAGATTAGTCAGCCGCACTGCCCCCTCCTTTATGTTTGCTCGCTGGCAGTCCTTCCAGTCTGATCACAGAATCACAGAATGGTCGGGGTTGGAAGTGACTTCTGTGGGTCACCCAGTCCAACCCCCCTGCTGTAGCAGGGTCACCTAGAGCAGGCTGCACAGGACCACATCTAGGCAGGTCTTCAGTATCTCCAGGGAAGGAGAATCCACAACCTCTCTGTTCCAGTGCTCCGTCACCCTCAGAGGGAAGAAGTTCTTCCTCATGTTCAGGTGGAGCTTCCTCTGCTTCAGTTTGTGCCTGTTGCTCCTTGTCCTGTCGCTGGGCACCACTGAAAAGAGCTTGGCTCCATCCTCCTGACACCCACCCTTCAGATATTTATAAGCATTTCTAAGGTCCCCTCTCAGCCTTCTCTTCTTCAGGCCGAACAAGCCCAGCTCTCTCAGCCTTTCCTCATAGGAGATATGTCCAGTCCCCTCATCATCCTGATGTATACAATAAGGCAGCTAATTCCAAGCAGTATTGTGAGGACAAAGTCCTGATTTGGATGTGGATTGAAAGGTTGCATGGACAAGATCTGAAGGATGGGCAGAGTACTTCTCTGATGCTATATGGCCTGGACAGTGTAGGGGATAGAGGAAAGGGGAAGATGATATCGTTTGCCTTCATAAAACAGGGCCTGTAGTATGACAAATAGCCAAGTGAACTTGCTGGTAATGAGGAAAATACAGATATGGGAAAATCATGAGCTTAATGTATCTGAGGTGGAATGGTTAGCAGGAGCAGGTAATAGCCTCATTCTCAAGTTTCTTGAGAGAGAAATAATGACAAACAGAAATCAATTTCATGTTAGTATGTCTGTCAATGAAAGCTTATTCCCTCTTTAAAAGCCTAGCAACCCCAGAAATCAGGACATGAAAGTACAGACCTGTGAAGGGTCTTGATAGTAGAACCCTACACAGACAGGCTGCACTGGAAATTGTTTCAAGTTTGGCAAGGTGGAACTGTAGCTGTGTATGTAGGAGAGTTTATTTAAAGAGAGCAGCAGCATGTAGCTCATTAAACTATATGCTGCAGGGTAGACCAGTCTGTGGCATTAATAATGCGAATTCACAAGTGATAGATGGTAGAAAGCAACTTCATGTGGCTCCAAACTGCAGGGATTCATAGCAGCAGAAGCCATAAAAGTGTGCAAGGCTTATGCATAGGCTGCAAGGTTTTGACAAGCTAAATATGCCCTTTAAAAGGTACTCAGTTTTCTAAAACTCAGTTCTCATCTTTAACTCACCTGCTGAAATCATAATTGGCCCAGTGTTATAAATACCTCAGAACTGGACACTTGAAAATACAAAGAGTTCTGGCTTGTACAAACTCCAGCAAATAACCTGGAAGTGAGAAGAAAAAGGAATTTTCGTCTTGAAAGAAGGTGGGCTCCTGTGAAGCAATGGAGAGAGTCATAAAATGTTGATATGTGGACTTCTGTTGTTGAAATCAAGTAAATGTGCTTATCAGCAGCGCAAAGCGAAATTAAATATCCTGGTGAATGCAGATCTGACCATGCGTGCTAACAGAGGGTAAGCCATGAGCTAGGCCCTGTTGAGAGGTTATTGGAGTGATAAAAACAAATGGTGGAATCTTATGATTCTGGGCCAAAGACATAGTCTTGTTGCAAGAAACTAAGACTACATTCGTGGGAAGCTTTACAAATAGTTTGTAGCCAAATGAGCCAGGGCTCTAGGAAGACCCGATTTTCAGCCAGCCATTTATAAAGGAGGCTTACTGTATTAGCAGACTTGGTAATTAAGTTTATATATCCATAGAGGAGGAGGTTCAAGGCAAAATCCTAGGAAGCAGGACTACTGTATGTCTTCAGAGAGAAAGCTAAGAGACTTAAACACTCTTGAAAATGAGGGCAATTTCTTATCAGGACAATTTTCTGAATGGATCAGTGTAGATGATTGACAGACATGACTGTTGGCATGTAGAGATTATGGAATTCTTATGAACGAAGGCTTCAGCTTAGGTGGTTACTCTGTTCTGCACATATGTGACTTGCTGCTTGTGCTAAGCATTAGTGTCTGTGGCTGGAGGAAGAAAACGGATAGGTGAACACCTTGCGTGTGGGCTGGTGAACAAGGTATAATCAAGGTTAAATGCTATAAATAAGAAGGCTTACCCCAGGGGAAGCCTGGAGCTTTGAGATGAATAAAATTTGTTGAAAGATACATTTTGTAGTGAGGATTGACAAGCTTTCTGTAAATGAAAAAAAAAATCTGAACATTTGTCAGTGTTGGAGAAGGTGTTTCAAAGGTGACAAGAAACATGGTTTTTCTCCTCCCCCTGGAGTCAGATGTGAAATACTTGAGATGGGAGGAAGGATGCACTTGGTAGGAGAGAGGGATACCGAGTAGTCACATCGCACTCTGAATGCAAATGCCCTACAGGCTTGTTAGATGAGCTGTGCTATTGTTGCAGCTTTCTGCTCTGTTTTCAACTTGTTCAACATCCATCACCTGCTGGGAGGTGCCATGAGCACTGGGCTTTTGTTTTCCACAAGTCTGAAATTCTTAAGGTCTTTGGAACTGTTGGAGTTGTTCTTTGCCAGCATCAAGATGATGCCAGACAAGATCTAATGTAAAGCAGCTGCCTTTATCTTCCAGAAAGTATAGGTTATTGGCAAGCAGTCTGCTGCATATCCATCAAGGTCGCCACACACAGAGGAATGGGGTTTCTCTGAGCTCTTAGAAAGATAACTATTTTATTCCTTTTGTTTTAATTTAAATGTCAGTAATATTTGTCTGAAAAGCTCTTTATTGTTCTGACAGACCTCAAGTCCAGCTGTGGGGCTTTTAAATGAATGCAGAGGTATGAATGCTACTCTGTGCCAATGATGGACCACGTTTTTTCCATGGAGTGTAGAGACTTGAGCAGGGCTTGGATTCTTGAGCAGGAGTCAAACCTTTGAGTTGATTTTTACTGTGGGAAAAGTGTAGGTTGGAAGAGACCTCTGAAGGCAGTTTGGTATAGAACCTGTTGCCCACATCAGGGCTAGCTTTGGAGTTAGTGTGTTGCTGAGGGCCTTATTCCGGCTAAGCTTAGAAAATCTGTTGTGTGGGGGGTTTTCTTCTTTTCTTTCCCTAAGAAGGCATAAATGAGTACTGGCAGTTGAAATCAAAGCTGAATCAATGTGGGTTTTTTAAAATATAGTGACCTAACTTTTGATAGTAATTTCCAAATTAATTCAGACCAAGATGGTGAGATTCATAGCAAAGGGTTGGCTCATTGGACAAGGAAGCTCTCAAAAATCTTGCTAAGCATGGAGTGCATCCTCAGAGTTTTGGTAACTATAAGTGAGTGTGGCTTTTGGTACTGTTCTTGAGGAAAAAAGGGCTTCTGTAATGGCAGACATAAGATGTCATCCAGATCCTTTTATCTTGTGGAGAGAAGATAAACCAGGTCTAGAGTCTTTTTCCTTGAGACAGTGACTATCTGAAGGAGGCGTAGAGTATGTTGTCTCTGCAAGAAAGGGATTCAGAGTAGTAGCAGATCTGCAGGACAAGGAGAAGCTTGTCTTTTGAGGAGAGACTCTGTAGCTGTGAAGAGGCACTATTTTACAAGAAAAGGACTGTTTACAGCTTCAAGACTGCAGATAGGCTAAAATTGGATGAGGGAGGCTGGCATTTCTCAGGAGCTTTGTGTACAATGGGGACTGTTTCTGTTTCGTCTTTAAGTCAACAAAAGTTTATCTTTGTCTAGGATTCAGGTAAATGAAGTGGAAAGCTGTAACCCAATGAGCTGAGAAGGTACTTCCTGCCTACCATCAGATCTCTTCCTTCAAAGCTGGAGGAGAATTTCCAAGAAGCATTTGATTGTTACAGCACAGTTTTGTTGGCCCTACTTAAGAGGAAGGTGCTAAAGCAGTCTCATTTTGTGTTCTTTTCTGGGTTTAGGCTGTATTAAGAATCAGGGTATATTGAGAATGACAACTAGAAATGCTCATAACTTTGCAGAATACCTGCTCAGCTGTTTTTCCTTGAAGGCCACTTCAGGGCAGTCGGGAGGAAATATGTAGATAATAAAGATCAGCTTCAGCAAGTTCATTATTTAAGTTTTTTAAAAGTTTAAAATGCATGAGAACTTGAAGGGTTTTTTGGTGTTTTTTTAAAAAAAAACCCACCCACACATCAAGCTTGAAAAATCAAATGGTCTGTAAAATTAAATAAATGAGATTACAACACCTAAGCCGTTCAAAGGGGCTTGAAACTTTGACAGCAGCTGCAACTCTCCCAGCATGTGCGGGACTACCAGTAGCAAGTGTGGCTACCTGCCTCACATGGATCTGTAACGGGGACCTTCCAGCATGGGCTGAGGGGTGGGAGAAAGCAAGGTGAGAAGGTGTGTGGCTGAAGAGCATAATCAAGTATAGCATATCTCAATATTTTTAATGTGCTTGGTACAGTGTTCCCATAGAAATGACTTGCAGGAGGTGTCATTCAGGTTTTTCTGCCACCCCACTATTTGAAATATGGTTGTACTAGGAATTTACTTGTTATAGTTGTGTGGAGTGTTATAGTATCGTTTGCATGGCTTTGCATTTATTCTGTGTGCTCGTTGTGGCACACCCTGATTTCAGAGTGCGGCTCTGAGCAAGTGAAGGCTTTCTGTGGTTTCCTCTTCCTTTAGCACAATGATTCAAAAAGTTCTGCGCATTGATTGACATTTCTATTCTGAAACATTGATTGGGTTTCTTGAAAACGGTCATATAAAATGAAGTAGCATTTGGTTCGCAGGTTGAAAAACTCATCTTTTGCAGGCTCTTGGTGATTAGATCACACTGGGCTTTTTTTTCTTTGCACATCTTTGGCTCAGCCTGGTACTAAAAGCCCTTGTGATAGCTATTTACTGTGGTCTTCAAGGTAAGCTGCGTTTCTGAGGGCCTTTAAAACAAGGAAAAGAACTTCATGTGCAGCAAATAAGGACTGACAGAGTGATCTGACTCTTTCTTGATCTCACCCATAAGCANGGAGACTGTCTTTTTTTTTTTAGGCAAAAGTAACTTCCAGCGTTCTGGATATAAATGATTGTGAATGCCCACAAAACACAAACACCACCACCACAACCCCCCAAACACCCCCAGGCCCCTATATTTTGCTTTTACTTGTTGAGCTGATTACTGTCATCGCTGGAGACTAGGGTTTTGATAAGAATTGTTGAACAGTAAGCTGAACGACATTAACAGTTTTCAATTTGTTCAATTCGATTTGGGAACTTGAAAGAATTTCACAAAAGCTGAAGAAGTTAGTGTCCTGGCACCTCTGGTGACTCCAGGCACTTTAAACCTGGGCATGGCAAAATTGTTTCCTGTCTCTAGCAGGAATGTGGAGATACCTCTGTCAGGAGGGCTCTTGTATATAGAGTTAGCCTTTCTGGACCTAAATTTTGGGGTTCGTAGCCTCCAGGAGAAGCTGGGCAGCATACATACAACTGAGGAAAGAAGGGCTGGCAGTTCAGGGCTATGCGTACACAGCAGCAAGGTGCTCAGTCACCGTATATTTTCAGAAAGCATCAGGTTAAAATTGACGAAACACTTCGTTCCTGAAGGGCACTGCAGGAGGAGGGAGAAATGCAGAATCACTTTTTAGCCCGTGAAGTGTTGCAATGAGATGAGCTAGAGTTCATGCTGGAGAACACTTTTGCCTATGAAAGGTGAGGGAGTAGGTTTAAACAACTTTGCTTGTTAAGAGTAGCACAGTAGCCAGCTGTGACTTGCTGTGCTGGATGAAATTTTCCCATAGCAGAACATGTGTAGTGCACTAAGCAGCCCTTGAACCCTGGTATTCACCAGCTTAAAGGCTTTGGAGTGTATATGATCCACTTTAATGCAGTTATATTTACAGCTGCACGTGGGAGTCTTCAATAGCAAACACTCTTAACCTTGTGTCACATGATAGTCACAGGTGAGATTCCTGCAACTATACTTCCATTTATTTCATGCCTGCCCATTTGGAACAAAAAGATATTGTGTAAGAAATGGATGGTGGTTGTTCTTCTGCACTGACAGCTAAATGACTGGATCTGCATTGCTGGTTTGCTTCAACATACTGCTATTGTAAAAGAACTTTCTCAGTGGAACAAAGATTTGTTTTAAAAAACAGTTGATTTGGCCTTCACTATAGCATTAAATTCTCTTATTCTGTTTTCTGTGAAACAATTCCTTCTTTTGTTGTTTCTTCGAGAGAAGTATTTCAACCACTTGGCAGAAGAATAAACAGACATAGCTTCAAAGTAACTTGTTCAAAATCACAAGAAGCCTCTTAAAATGAAAAGAGGAAAAACCAGGTGTGGGGGAAGTTTATGGTTTAACACTTTTCTACAATAATAAATTGGCCAATTCTAATGCTCTGTTAGTGACATAAGTTCACTTTTTGCAGTCATCATATGAAAGGAAAACAGCGGCTTCTTGAGACTTCCGCTGTGACCTCTGCTTCATGCCATTTCTTAAGGAACTTTGATTTGACAAATTAGCACAGATAAAACTAATAGATTTAAGGCAAGGATGTGTTTGATTTGTAAATTTCTTAATCCTGAACTTTTTTTCTGTAAAATACAGCTATTTCTCTGTTGTAAGTGTAAATGTCAGTGTGGTGTTGTGTGGGTTAGCAGCATGTCGTGCAGCCTCAACTCTGGTTTTCAGAAAAGAGTCATTTTATTCAGCAGTATTGTGCATATACTTGAGCTCCTGTGGAAGAAAGGTGGGGGAATGTTGATGTAATTCATACCAAGAGCTCGCTTGTTAAACGTAGTTTCTTGGCTTTGTCATAACGATAGGAAAACTGGTAAATGGTGGTGTCCTTCACGCTTCAATCACTCTTCAGATTCAACAAGCTCGTGGAAAGAAAAAAAAGAGTTATTACATCAGACAGAAATATACATCAGAAAAATATTGGTGCTGGTGAGAAGTCACTGGTGAGCTATTTGGCTGGACAGACTGGAAAACAGTTGTGTGTTCCCCTCTTATGCTCCATCAAGTCATAAAGGAGCATAAGGATAGCAGCGTGATCAGCTGGTTGTTCCAATCTCCCCAGCTTCAAATGTTCCCTTATCAAACTGTTGGCTCTGAACACCTAGAAATACTAAGATGTTTCCCGCATAGTTACTTGCTGACCTTCTTTCTACAGCCATGCTTTGATCCCTGCCTGGATGAGGCATGGTGTGTTATGAGGTGTCTTCCAGTCAGATTTTTACATGTTACCCTTCTGTGTTTTTTTTTTTTCCAAGTCTACGTCAGCAGGATCAAGACTATCGTGTTGTCACAGCAGGCTATGGATGAGTTAAACCATGTTTGCAGGGTGTGCTTAGTATGACTTTTTTCAAATTAATTGGTTTTTTTACTGATTATTTACTAACGTAGCTTTTGTCAGGCAGTGTACAAGGTATGTGAGTGAGTTCATAAATGGGTTAAGGTACCTTGGGTTCTACAGGTTTGGACAGAACTCATTGCTACGTTTTGGTACCTGCAGTTGTTGCATTTCCAGTGTGCAAGATGCTGTTACTGTGTTGGTGGTGGGTAAGGAAGTTGTATGGCAAATGCAACTGATGTGCTCAAGTGCTTTTAACTTCATAACATCTGGTAACTCGTCTTCTCCTGAATCATTTGCTTGATTCCAGATTGTGCAATGAAATGGATTGACGGGTGCCAACAGATTGGACTGCAAAGTCTGCATGTGCTGTCTATACCTGTGTTGAAGAGAAAAGGGGAGGAGGGAGTATGGCTTCTGAAAATCTCGGTGGGAGAGCACTAAAGCAGTGTGAGTGCCTGTGATATTCAGGGCTCTTTGAAATAAAAGTGTACTTTGTCATTGTCTCTTGCTGTATTTTCTCATTGTAGGGCTCTTCTAAGTATCACTAAAGTGCTATTTCTATGTTATAAATTCCTGGAGTTAAATGCAGAGAAGCAGGCAGAGCCACCTTTCTGAGAGACTCTGTAATTACGTTTTTGATGACTCAAGGCTGGTGTTTCTTTCTTTGATGCTGGAAGGTAACATGTAACAAAAAGGTTTTTAAAGTTAACATCTAATTATGATGGATGGAGAAGGTCAGAGTCCTGGTAGTGCTGTTGGTCCAGGCTGTCATCTGCCTCAGTAAGACATCAGCGAGATTTACAGGGAACTGTTCTATGCATCCAGGATGAGAAGTGTTATTTAAAAATCAATTGGTAAGCAGAAGTCCCGAGTTCTGCACATGGAGATAGCTGTCTGCCAAACATAAAAGCCAAGGTACTTAGCTTAGTTTCCTGTATGAATAACCTTGTCTCGGTCACCCTTTGATTAAACACAAACAAAATGGGTTAGATTCCCATGGGGGCACTGGAAATGTTGCTGCTACTTTCAAGGCTGTAATGTAGATGCTCCCACAGTGTGGTTATCGGGACTCTAACTAGGCAGGGCAGCCAAGATCTTTGGCTGAGGTACACCACTCAGCTGTCTTGTAGTTTGTAGCATGATCTGTGACAGTACAGTCAGGTTACCACTGGCAACACCACAGTGTATCTAAGTATAGGACACGAGCACTGAAGTAAGGACAGGGATGTAGTCTGAAAGTGTAGACTTCATCTTCAGAAGATGTTAGTCTTTCAATGCAAGCTGTGTATGAGCTTGAAGTGAACCCTGGACCACGTGGTAGGGGACAAAGGGAAGCACAAGGCAAAGTTTTAGAGAACACTAAATTGGTTAATGCTTTTCAGTGTCCAGCTCTGTTCATTGTGCAGTGTGGATCAGAGATGTTGAGAGATGTATTGAGATGAAGTCAAACAATCTTGCAATGATGTCATGTGGACAAGACAGACTTTCCTAAAGGGGTGATATGTTCTGTGTGCCGGAAGCAGGAAGACTAACAAGTATCTGAGCTATGGGAATTCACGCTGCTGTTAGATTGAATATAGAACAAGAAACTAAAATGCGGAGAATGCTTTAGTGTGCCATGTATGCCTATTGAATTTATGGACAGCCAAAGCCAGACCTGCCTCCTTTCTGAATCAAGTCCCTGCTTGCTTATATTTGCTACCTTACTGCTCTTTCCTCGCCGCTTCTGCGCGGCTAACTGAAAGCTGCTCAAGCCTCAGATGCGGTGTTACTGTTCAACTACAGAAATCTGGCCTCAAGGTGGAGAGCTAGAAGAAGGTGGTGCCATTGGGTAAGCCACACTTGAATGCATTCATGCAGGCACCAGTAAATCTTTTGCACCACTTCAAAATTCAGGATAACTAGTGAGAAAAAAAAATTGTTGGATCAAGACAATACAGAAACTTGTTTAATCCTGTATAATTCCTTCCAGCTGAAAATGAGGTCTTGTTGGTGCTGTCTGGAGAATGAAAGCACTTTTCAGGAGTGCATTGGTAAGCCAGATACAAGCCTCCTTGGCACAGGAGGGCTCGGTCACAGGAGAGGCATACAGCACGTATCTAGGTGTAGTGGTGGATGGGATGGCATGTTAGATTGGAGAGGAAAATTCCTTTACTTTCCTGTATCACTCTGTGCTGACTACAACCTTGTTTCTTCATGTCAATTTGCCTCCTACATGTTCCTTATCTTGTTGGCCCTGTCATGGTCTCCTGCTGTTTCATAAGGTTAGAAAAATACATGCTTGTGCCTGCGGTAAAAGTACATGGTTAAACAGAGAAACTTTGGAGGTGTATTTGTGAAGATGTAGAAAGACAGGATGGCTGGTTTAGCTGTTAGTTCTTGTGTGAAGGTGTGTGGGTACTGTAAGTGGGCTTTACACTGGCTCAGGTAGTTGAGAATGGTTGCATTCTGTAGCTATTCTCAATTAAATTTTATCCTTTTTGCTGACTGGAAATAGTTACTACAGTAAAGTGCCAAGATTTGTTTATGGTACTATATTTCTCTTTAACAGCTAGTAGAGAAGTCCTTCCATAGTATTAACAGAAAAAAAGTGGAAAAAAGGCAGCAATATAATTTCAACATTGTTGCAAGTATGTCATTACCGATTTTGGAGAGATTTCAGCTAGGATTATATTAGTCTCTCTGTCTTACTTTGCCCAGCAGCACCTTGGATTAATTATGGGGAGGGAAATTGCAATTTTGCCACGCTAGAATAAATCACTAAATGTTTAGATCGGTAGACCACCAGAGCAGAGATAAAAGTGGAGAATTAAAATCTGAGTGTTTGGTGGACATCCGTTAGTGATGCATCTTTCTTTAGTTCTGAGAAGGCCTATTCAGGAGTGGAAACTCAGTCTTGAATAACAAGGAAGAAAAATCCTTGAACTAAAGGTGTGAATCGTTTGGTGTGTTCACAAGCCCACAGTACAGAGCAGTGGCAGTTTGTAAGCAGACATTGCAGGGTAAGTGTTTACAGTAGAGCTGAGGATTTCCTCCTATTTGAAGACCTGAAAAGTAGCGATGAGAGTTGCTGTGTGTGCATGACTGACTTTTACTGAGCAGACTGCTTTTTTTTTGTGTATCAATATTGCAGCTGAGTAGGGGAGATGTGCATAGGGATTTCTGTACTATATTGCCCTGTGTATTCAGAATGGGTGTGTTGCCAGGAGTCTGGAGAGGGAAGAGGAGGAGGAGGACCATTGGGATCATTAACCAGAGAATATGTTGGCTTTCTGATAGATGTTTTGAGGGATGGATCATTGCTCTGGTGGTTCCATCTGCTACACTGAATGTCCCATTTTTTTTTTCCTTTCTTTCACCATGAGTGCTGCTGATTCGTTTGCAGAAGACAGTGTGACAAATAGGTAAGCATGTAGAAGGAGGAACAGGTGTACTTGCTCTCAGACTTGTGTTGGATGTTGAGTCTTCCAGGTGAAGCTGCTGGCACCTTTCAGAAGAATGAGAGCATCTGCTCTGGCCAGTTGTCCCACTCCTCCCTTTTCATCCTTCATGGCACGTACCCTGTCCCTGTGTATGAACACAGTGCAACCAGATCCCTCAATGTATTCCTCTGAACCTCCTGCATTAATTCATAAAGGAATCTCATATTAGACAAATGTTGGTTAGCGGAGGCGAATATTAAATATTTGGTGACAAACTCTGAAACACTACAGAGGAGTGATGTCCATTAGGGTGCTGCTGTACTGCATACTTTGCATAATGTAAATATGAGTGAATGCTGAGGTGGTGATGAGGTTTGTTTTCTCTGAGATGAGTCGGGATGTGGTAGGGTCAGGCCACCAGAGTAATGTCTGGGAGTGACTGGGAACATGTAGAGGGAAAACAGGCTGTGAAGAAACGGAACAAGCGGGCAAGCAGATTTTCAAGGACTAAGGGACAGTAGAATTGAAGGGAGAAGGTAGAATTGGAGTTTAAAAGTGTGTGAGGAAGAAGAGTGGAGAAAGTTGTGGGGTGTTTTTTTGAGGGGGGAGGGGAAGTCAAATGTTGCTAAAGGACTAAAAAATCAAGTGGGTTGACTAAAGGAGTTGCTACAGAAGAAATTAGTTGTGTGACTAAGGAAGAAGTTACTATAAACCTTGCATAAAGATAAGATCTAGCAAGGATGGCTGGGGACCTAGGAAGACAATATTTGGCGAGAATTTTAAGAAACTTTAATGATGTTTGTAATATTTCCCATGTGGGTGAAGAAATCTGTTTTCAGAATGAGTCTCTTGGGTCTCTTTGCAGGCAAGGGGAAACACAAAGCTCTGTCAGGGCTCCTGGGTGCCTTGCTGTGTGTCAAAGCTTCCTGGGGAAGCCCTGGTACTGGGGAACCTGGGTTTGGGGGCAGAAGGAGCTGTATGGCTGAGACTTCGTCCTGTGTCCTTTCCTATTGTCATGGACTTCAGGGCTCCTAGAGGAATGCACCTGAAGCTTTCGGACTGCTTAAAAAAGGGATTATTTTTTAGCTGGCCCAGAGCAGTTTTCCAATGGCCTTGTTTTGAGAAGTGGGACAGCATGGGTTTGGGGTCAGTATTTTTGAGATGCTAACCCTGGTCTTCAGACTTTCCTCTGGTTGTTCAGTCATATTTTAAACTGCCGTTACTGATCAGGTTATTCCCTGGGGGGAGATGACTTTTGCCACCTGTGTATAGTTCTTTGCTTTGCAGTTATTTTACGTTTTCAGTAAAAATATTGCTTGTGCATTTGGCCAGCGGGCACCGTGTTGTCACTAAACTCTTCCTAACACCCTTGCAACCACACATGAACGAAATCTCCACCGCTAATACTTACTAGTATGCTATACTACAAAGTACTTTACAGCCTTTCTGTCATATATGTTTCAAATTATTCTACTTCAGCCAAACAAATTGTCCAAGCTTAATTTCTGAGAATTCATTGTCAAAATTGCTGAACCAGTTTAATTCTAAAGCACATATTTATACTGAGCTGCACAAATCACACCACCAAGTGAGATTACAAATGAGAGAGAATTTTAATCAGAAATGAGATTAAATTTGAAAACGTAGAGTGTTAGTGATTGCTGCTGAGGCTCAGACAGAGTGTAAAGCCATAGATTTTTCTTAGCAGGGCTCAGAATAGCTCACTTAAGGAAGCCGAAGAGCGCGTATGCCCTTGTGCTGACAGTCGGAGAGTGCGGTGGTGGCCTGAAAACAGGGAGGCTGTTATTTGTAGTGGGTTGTTGCAAGGTTGTATTGTGGAATGAAATTAAAGGGAGAGGAAGAAAATAACTGAAGGGGTGTGTCCTAGTGCCCATTGGAGATGGGGGACAGGGAAGAAATGGATTGGTTTGTACTGGTGCTGTCTGACCCACCCATCCCCAGCACCTGGTGAGGGCTGTGGGTTTGTTGTAAGCAGTTGGGCAACCTCTGTGTGTCTGAGCAGAAGGACTTTCAAGCTGAAGTTCGTGGTCAGTAAAATGCCATTTCTCAATGGATGCTAGTTTCTCTGCCAGGCTCCAGCAGTAGAATAACAGTGGTGCTTATTGTTACCAAGGGTCAACTTTAAATGTTGCCCTCACCCAGCCTGATCTGAGATTTGCCTTTTTATAGCATTCATTGTGCCCTTACAGCTGGATGGAGTGTCCTTGTTATTAACTGTTAATAAACAGTTGTAGAAATACTTATTTGTATCCATAGAGCTGTTGCGCTATGCTTCCACGCACCCGGCTGCTCCATGCAAAGGAGCATTGGTCTAAGGCAGGGAGGAGCAGGAGGAGACAGTACTGCGCAGCAAAATGTTGTCTGAATCTGTTTTGCAGTAACAGTGTACACTTGACACTGCTTCACAGTTTCTTGGAAACAGCTGTTGATCATTTCAGCTGTAGGAGGAAATCCAAACCTTGAAAGGGGATGTTTTGTCTTTGGGGAAACTTCTTTTTTTAGTTTAAACATGTTTTTTTGTTGTCTTTCCAAGTCACCTCTTAAACATTTCTAAATAGGAAAGAAGAATTGGTACAAACCTGCTGTCATCGCCACATTCCCTAAGCTTCCTGATGAACTAAAGGAAGCTGCAAAAAAATCCCCTGAGAACTGAGCAGATCCCTACCCCCAGCATTTACAAATATTATGTGCTGGCTTATAATCACTACAGGGAGAAGCAAGACATAGCAGCAGCTTCTTTTATTCTGCTCGAGTCAGGATGTGCTCAGTAATCTCCCAGCCCTGTACTAAATCTGGAAGACCTCTCTTCAAAGTGCAGCCCAGGAACACGGTTACCACCAGTTTGAGTAACACAGCTTACACCAGCCAAAGGTAAACCAATAGTGTTGGCTGTACTCTGAGATGTACACCTCCTGGCCACCATGGGGGGCCTGATTATTTTTTTTTTAATTAAATATCAATGAGAGAATTGCTGATTTAAGTCTTGCGCTTTGACCTATTATTTCTTAGCTCTTAGTACTAACTTCTCTTGTCTCCTCTCTTGCAGCCTGTTTTTGCCTTTCCTCCTAACATTTGTTCATCAGGTAGTTTGTTCTTGCTGATGGGTATTTCTAGAATACTGTGGGGGGTAAATTAGAGGTGGTATCTGGGTTTAAAAGGTCACGACCCTCATCTAAGGGATCTTCAATTAGCACCAAGGTACTGCCACTTCTCTGCAGGTGCAGGTTGCTGTGAGGGTAAAATGGAAAGAGTCAGAGGAGTCTTTATGCCTTGATAGACGATATTTGCATGGAAAGGTAACCCATAGGACAGTTGTCAATTGGGATCAATATACAGATGGCATAAACCATAGAAGAGACACTGACCACTTAGCTGGATTCATACAGCAGGCTTGATAAATGCTGGGCAGCTAAATAGCCCTGCAGTATGCAGCGACAGCGAATAATGCCGTCTCGGGAAAGCCTCCTACGTTGTTTAAATCTTGGCACTCAAGGTGGTGCTGCTGCTTCTGAATTATCTGTAAATCTGCCTGGAGATACATTGGGTAAAATTATTTGTCCTGGGAGTGGTGTGCAACATGCTAGGATGTGGAAATAATATCTTCATTCCTTTTCACATCTGTATTGGATATCTTGGGAAGTATATGGTGTAGCTGTTAACAGTGCTGGATTTGTTGCCGCAGACTGAATTTTGTGTTGATTTGTTCTGGTTGTGTTTAAAGAATTGGATGACTGGAGTGCAGCAGCCAGGTCCTCAGCAGGCCTGACTGCTTCATGCACGAGTGAAGCCTGTGGTGGTGTGCTTCATAGCTTAAGAAAAGCTCAGACCCGTGACACAAGACAAGATGCTCAACCCTTATTTTCCATATAGGATAGCACAGGACTTCTTCAATGTTTCTTCATTTGCAAGTATTGGGTAAGCTGGTATTCATGTTTGGGGGTTTTTAAACAAAAAAAACCACCCACCAAACAAA
>Ga0065711_1028490_pt1 | contig 40910 bp, 34 predicted proteins | sample Hoacrofraction12_FD_59098 | JGI IMG/M metagenome (GOLD analysis project Ga0065711, IMG submission 59098) | Hoatzin crop microbial communities from Cojedes, Venezuela - Epithelial fraction 12 v2 (version 2) | ecosystem: Host-associated > Birds > Digestive system > Esophagus > Crop | place... | reverse complement strand
GTCGGGGGCCGGGGGGGGAGGGAAGCGGGGCTCGTCCCGCCGGTCCCCGGAGGCACCCTGTCAGCTGCACCCCGTTAGCTGTGCCTCCCGCCATTGCCCTCGCTGGGGAACGTTTGTTTGGCAGAATTGCCATGAAGATAATTCAAGCCCAGCTGTCCCCACGCTAGTTTTATCCAGTGGTTCTGAAAAAAAAAAAAAAATCCGGGTTTCTTCCTGCTGTTTGGAATTCAGTGAGGGCTTTTCTTACCCCTCCTGAAACCCTGCACGGCAGTGCGTACGGCAGTTCACACCGGGTGAGGAGCTGCCGCAGACACCTGCGATTTGAATTAAAAGTGTGGAATTTAGTGGGAACTCCTGAATCTGCTAAAGCTGGACTTGGAAACCTTGTTTCTGGGACCTGGACCCCCGGCTCTCTCGGGAAGCCAGCCTGCGGCCTGGGACTCACAGCCTCCATGCCTCCCTCAGCGGATCCACCGCTTACGGGAACCGGGAAGAATTCCTTCCTGCTTTACTGACATTAGTGACTTCTTTCTGGTTTCACCCTGGTTTGGACAGAAGAGGATCAGACCTAAATTGCACTGCCACCGCCACAGCATCCTCTGCTGTTTACTCACAGATGGGGAGCGCTCCTCCGAAGGGTCCATCAGGACGAGCACAGTCGGGGAGTGTGAAACCACAGGCACCGTGACTCGGTCGCGGTGGTCCCCTCCAATGGGTGCTATTTCTTGCACATGGCAGACCCTGCCCTGGGCTTGGTTCTTCTCCAGCAGCTCGGACATGCTCTGCTTTAGCAGACAGAAGTGGTTGTGTTTCTAATTCTTGCGTGAGGTTTCTGCCCACAGCTCTCTGCCTGGCTGGGCTTCCCTCTCTGGACCGGGCACACAGAGCGGTTTTATGAAGGCAACGTTTGTTTTCCTGCTGAGCTCTGGTTTTGCCAGCATGGTAATATTAACACAGGTCCTGCCCCCTGTTTCCCTTCCCAGACCGGAATGAACTGTACTGGTGTGGGCACTTCTGCACTGGTTCCTGCACCCCCACTGAATGGAGGGGGCCGTGCCAATGCTGGCAGGCAGCTGCGTGTTTTGGCCTGTTCCCCTTTAGCAGCAGCATTCCCAGTCCCTGCAGCCATTGCCGCGGCTGTGCTCCTGCCTGAGCCGCCGCGAGCCCTTCCCCGTCCTCCTCTGGTCCCTGCAAGACAAATGCCATTTTGTGTGCTTGGCACCGAACTCTTCAGTGTCGCGTGGGCTGCCCGGGGCTGGTAGCAAATCCCTCTGACTCCAGAGTCTGCAGACTACCTGTGAGGAAGTGGCAGGAGGGTAGGTTAAGCACGTCGTGCTCTGGTTTCTGGCCACAGTGTTGGACCGTAGCTTGGGTTCAGCCTGTTCCTGCTGTGCTCAGGAGCAGACGGGTTGGGCAATGGTGCCCTTTGCCCTGGGCGTGCAGCTCTAACCCCTGGTGTCTTGAACTTAATCCTGGCACAACTGCTATGTTCTGGATGCCTGTTCTCCAAAATGGAGACTTATGGGAATTTAAGTCCGGCCAAAGGGTCATCATGGAGGACACGATGACTTTCTTTTCAGGGTCAGTTTTGCCTGATGAAAAAATCAAATATCTCAGCATTTAGCCTGAAAAATGCTGAGGAACGTATCCCGTTGGCAAGGAAAGTGAGAAGATGAGAGTGTAAGCATCACACGCTGATGAATCAAGACAAGAATACAGCTTGCAAATCCTTTATTTCCTAACAGTGGAAATGCTTTATTTACATGTTGCCACACACAAAAATAAGATGAAGGAAACCCGTGCAGGCTCAGCACAGTTCATGGAAGCCCTGTGGAAAGCTGTGTTAACCCAAGTGCCAGTACTCAGCATGCTGTTAGTGCTGGTGGGGCTCCCTACCAGAACAGAAAGCTTTTGTTTCTTCTCGTGCTGATGAGCCACTGCCCGCTTCCACCAGCTTGGAAACAGTTGTCGTTCATCAGGTTTCACCCACGGTTCGTGGCAGGTGCTTCTTGACTCCTCAAAGCCAGAGCCAGGAACGGCAAGCGGCTCCCTTCATTTTGCTGCTCTCAAAGGCATCAGAGGGGATACTGGAAAACTCTTGGGATTTTCCAGACTTTCTTCCTGAGGCCTGAGACCCCGTAACAAACATTTCCTCTGGTTCAAAATGGCGATGAGCTTTGTTGCAGACTGCACTGTTGCACCCTGCACAGTGCTGGGTCTTCTCACTCACGTTGGCTCTGGATGCCCCATCGCCTGCTGCTCCTCTTCGCAGCATTGCTTGTTTTTTCCACTTCTATCTGATTTCTAAGCACTAAAAACAAGCTTCAAAGCTGTGTAGATAAATGCAATTAGGACTCGCATGAAGGCAGAGATGTGGCGTCGCTTACATGTATTTCTGACATTTTAAATCAAGTGTCCGCAAGCAGGTCGTGGCAATGTGCCCAGCTACATCTACTCAGGCTGCTTCTCACCTGCTGAATGCCCAGTACGGGTGGAAAAGGGGAAGACTTCCGTCTTCAGAAAGAGAAGCCTTTTGGTTATCATCTCAGACATGTAAAAGACTTTCAGTCAAGCTAGAAACCTTTGGTTTAGGGTCTGTATTTTCACTCTGGAAGTTTAATTTGCTAATGCTTCCCCATTATTGCTTTTATTTGTTGTCCCTTTGCTGTACTGGGGCATCTAATTTCTAAAGGTATGAAACACTTAGCTTTATACACCAGATAAGGTAAGGGCTTTTGCTCCTGGGGACAGATTAGGAAACACTGAGAGAGAAGGCAGAGACTTGGCCAAGGTCAAGACCAAGGTCTGTGCTAAACCAGGATAGTGCAGCACCTGGATCCCAGACACTTATTTTTGCACTTTTACCTGTGATCAGCATAATTTCTGGAGAAGATTTATATGTGGATACCAGAGAGATCACGTGATGATTTCTGAGCGTCTCTTGTCTTGGGTCTCTGCACTTCACTGGGGGTTTTAGGCTCAGATTCACAACTGTGCTGGGACGAAGATGGACTAGCCAGCTCAGCCACAGTAACTGCCTGTTTCTGCACGCTGATCCTCTTCTCTCCTACCGCACTAAGCAGAAGTGGACCATCTCTCCTCCCCTGTGGACTTAGAGGTCCCACACGTGTGAGCTGCTGCAGACGAGCTGATGTCAGGTAGCTGGAAAAGCTGTGAACTGGCCCACGTGCCTGAGCGCTGGTTGTTTCATGATAGCTGGGGTGTTTCAGGTTACCTGAAACCATCATCAATTTCTGGAAAATTCAAATTTCTCTGTCAATATTTTTATGACCTGGTAAAGAGACTTAGAAGCGTGAAATTTGGTTTGCATTATGAACAAGAGCCCCGTGGAGAGCAGAGGGGGCAGCGGCTCCCAGGGCAGCCTCTGTGTCCCATCAAAGGCACTCCAACCCAGCGTCCTCGTTGTGGGAGCAGTTGTTCACACCCCAGTCAGACTTTGAACAGTCGAAAATTGAACGTTCATTCCCTCTGCAATTCACGTCGTCAAGCCAAATTTGTCCAGTGCCTTTGGAAGATGAATTAAACAAACAACTTAAAAAACTATTGGACAAAAGAAAGAGCAATATGCTTTTTTTTTTTTCCTAAAGACACCCCTGTGAATGGCGTGCGTTAGGTTGCACGGTTGGCTTGTTGGAAATCAAGCCCTTGGGCACAGTTCGAGCAGCACCTGAAGTGCAGCTTCCTCATCCAAAGGGGAATGAGCTGCCCTTTTGGGGAGATCCTCTTTGCTCTCCTGCTGCTCGTGTAGAGGACCTTGCTGTGGTGCTTTCTGGGTGTGTGTACCCCCCCGTGCCACACCTGGGGAGGTGGCAGGCAGTTGTGAACTCACCTGCTGTGGCTGTGAAGGCAGAGACCGCGCGGCTGTATCCCAGCATTCGGCAGACCACAGTGGCATCTTGGATGCTCCAGCCATCGTCACACACTGTTCCCCAGGACCCTTGGTGAAAGACTTCCACGCGGCCCCTCCTGCCCCCTCCCACGATTCGTATAAAATGATTGAAGTTGCCTGACAGTTCAGAGGAGAAGAAAATAACTGTACCCGTGATATGAGCATGAGGAAAAAAGCACATTGAAAGATGGGAACAGTGACCACCCAAACTGGATGAACGTTCCCATCTCCATGACTGTAGCCAGTGTGGGATGAGAAGTTACTGGCAGCTCAAATCCAGACAATTCAGGGTCCTCTCCTGGGTCTGGAGACACCAGGCTGCAGCTCAGCACGTGGACCTCTCGGTTCTGGTGGCTGTGCTGCAGGTCAACAAGTGTGCACAGGTCCTGATCTCCAACAGCTTCAATGCCAGAAAGCAAGTGAGAGAAGAAGAAATAAAAGTCCAGTACCTTCTCCCTTTTCACCTTTGCTCCCTTTTGTTCCTGGGGAACCTGTTCCAAAATAAAAAAAAAAAAAAGCAAATATTTTGCAGTTGTTTGGGGGAAAATCGAGTTATTAACCTTTTCTGAATAATTTGGTGAGTCAGAGATATGAGAGCTCCATTCCCTTGTGGAATGGACCTTCTGAAGCGACTAAGGGTATGTAAAAGCAATGTAGCAAAAAAAGTAGGGTAACATACAGCAGTCTTCCTAACATGTGACCCAAGAAAAGATCCACTTGCAAAATCCCATCCACTCACTCATGGGAAATGTATCTTATTAACACTACTACTGGTAAAATGACATCTCTGATAGCCTTTGGGCTCTCCAGAAGCGGGCATAATATCTCCCAAAATATTTGTAGGAAGATCTACATCATGGGGTTTGCTCTCTAGGTGCTGCCATGGGACAGCAGAAAGCCAGTCCCAACAGTCCTCCACATTTCTGTGCAGCATCCTGGTCTTGAGAGCAGGGGTACTCAAAAACACGATGAGCTCTTCCCCCAAAAACTACCTCCACAAAGCACACATTGCCATCCTTCTGCAGACCAGGAACTGAGATCCACACGGAGGGCAGTCCCTAAGCTGGGGTCACCCCAGTTACACTTCTCCCTTCCTCCAGAGGAAAAGATCCAGAAGAGGAGTGCACAGAGGAGCCCCAGATAGGCTCCAGTTTATTTTGTTTCTGAGGACTTTTGTGCTGTTTGGTGCGAACAATTAGAAATACGATCATCTGGAGCACTGTTCACTTCCTGTGGCCTGTTGTGCTGACTGTTTTTTTTTACTACAGGTCTTTGGGTTTTTGGAAGCGTTCTGTGGTTGGAAGGGAAGGGTGTAAGGATGGGGAATAGCTGTAGTATTGACCCTTTTGAACAATTTTTGTCTCCTACAATTAGCAAGGAATAGTTAGATAGCCCTGGTGTGTTCCTGACTGCCATGTTTGCGTGGGATTTATCCTGGTGGTGTGGTATGCTGCAAGACATCTCTCTACAAAGCAAAGAGGAACATGGATTGTTCCAGTTTTCTGTGAGACGGGAGAAAACCTAATGCATCTGTTTACTTGTCTTTTACCACACCTCCCAAAGTATGAAAGTGACATTCTGCACATTCATCTTCTGGGAAGACTGATCTGTCTGTTGAGTTCCTCCAAATGCCAGCCTGTGATGTGCAGTCCCAAACCCAAAGGCACCATCAGCTCCACAGACCCTGTGGCAAACAGCCTTACCGGAGTATCCACGGTCTCCCTTGGCTCCTTTTACTCCCGGTTCTCCTTTTGGACCCTGACTGCCAGAATCACCCTTGCTTCCTTTTTGACCAGTTAGGCCTGGGCTTCCTGAGTGGAAAGCAAGAAAGTCATTGCCTTTGTCCCTTCCCAAGGTAAGAACGTGACGAGCATTTCACACTGATGCAGAGACGTGGAACACGGTATTTAAAGTGCTTTGCATCATCAGAATAAATCCTGCTGTCAAACAAGGTTTTACCTGATGGGCCCTGGTCTCCCTTTGTTCCCTTTTGCCCTGGAAGACCTAAGATCATCAAAAGAAAATTTATGACAGTTATTTATACATTTATAAAAGCTTATGCAAGCTAGTATTGATGATGGATTTCAACTCATCTAGTGTAGCTGTCTACATGTGTAAGCATCTGTTTCTGAATGGGTGTCTCCTTTCCCATCATGCTCAGTGCAGACCTCATCAGTAAAGAAAGTACAGGCTGTGGAGAATCGTCTTCTCCTGAAGTAGGTCAACTGCTGGTCATTGATTTCGTATCCTAAACTCTGCTGATGGAATAGAGACCCTGCCTCCAGGTGGGTCGGCACTGACCATATAGAGAGCCTAGACACGTAAATTTAGGTGCATTAGACATATGCAAGCACATAATGTTGGGCCAGGTGACTCCTGTCCCTATCATCCAGATATCGATGAATGCAGAAGGGTGTAGCACTTTGGATCTTTGCCACCTCCTGATGGAGGTGAGAAGTCATGTGCACTGTCAAAATTCAAGGTTCAAAAGGTTGATTCAACAGTAATATACTGGAATAGGCTTGTACTGCAGAATGTCACCCTATTGTTTGGGAGCCTGGAACAGAGAGGTAGCCTTCTTCAGATGGAAGGTCAAAGCAAGGCCTAGGTTATGCGCTCTAAGTCAGCCTCTGAAGATATCTCTTCCTGCAGTGCTACAGAGGAGGCCAGGACAGATGCTTGCTAGTGAATACCCTTCCCCACCACATTTACAGCCAGTAAAATTTGTCTTTAGCTCCAGGGTAGGGAGGTTGTTTTTTGGTTCATCTTAAACTGCTGCTTTGTTTTTTGCATTTTCTATTTATACAGAAGTGCAGGCAACATCACCTCCTCAGGCATGTTACAGATGGTCGAAACAACCCCTCCAGCGAGCAGCTACCCCCCGGCAGTCTGGCAGAGGCCCAGGCCCACCATGGCATCCTGGGGTGTGTTGGGGCTCCAAGAACAGGACTCAACAAATCTCCTCCTGGCTGTTGCAGATCCCTTTCCAGGGTCTGCACAATGCATGGTGTTGACCCCAAACCTGTTTTTATTCTCCTTTACCTGTGACTCCTTTGTCTCCCTTTTCACCTCTGAGTCCTGCAGTGCCTGGTATTCCTAAAATTAAAAACAAATCAGTAAGGGCGAAGCCATCACACAAAGCAAGGCCGGAGTAGGAGGTCAGTTGGTTACAGGTTTAAGCAGTGTTGTACCTGGACTACCACTGAGCCCGTGGTCCCCCTTCTCCCCTTTCTGACCAGGTCTGCCGTCGAGGCCAGGAGCTCCCACAGGTCCGCGTTGTCCGGTTACGCCTTGAGGTTGCATCACAACATACGAAGGAGCAAAAAGAAAGATAGCTCAATCACCAGCCCCTGCACTGTACAGGTTGAGTTGACCCTATGAAGGCAAAACAGGAGCTGGGTCTCTCCGAATTGCAGTCCTCCCCTGGCAGTGCCAATCTTAGAGGTGCGGTGAGTGATGGCATGGAGTGAAGGCTGTATGGTCCCAGGTCCTTGCAGACTGTCAGCCCGGAGAGGCACAAGTGCTTGCCTAAAAGAGCAGCCAATTTCTGCCCTTGTGTGGCCACATGTGTCAGGAAGGAGGACATGGCCTTCCATGGTACAGGACCATTCTTTCCCTCTAGTTCTCCTGCAACGAGTGGGGTCCAGATGAGACAGCTGAGGCTGCGGGGAGGGTTTGCACAACATTGTCATGACTTCTAATCATCATCTAATCATCTAATCATCATCTGCTCATACCCATACTGTGATCTAGCCTGGCTGCAGTTTTGCTTGTCATGAACCACCACCGTCAGTCTCATATGTCTGGAAGAAACTGCACCTTCTGTATTGCTTACCTGCCTCTCCTTTCTGCCCAGGATGTCCAGGCTCCCCCATGCTACCTGTAACAACATCCGAGCATCAGGGCTAACGAGGCTTAGATAAACGCTTCAGCTAGGGCAGCCCTCCACCCCAGCACACACGTGCTGATGGTTGGTTGTGCTGTGTCCTCTGCACTTACCATTGAAACCCGGCAGTCCTGGGACTCCCTGCTGTCCCTGAGGACCCATGGGCCCACGGGCCCCAGGGTCTCCCTTCTTGCCCGTGTCACCTTTCGGTCCTTGGAGACCTATCAAACACCACAGCACAAGTATAAATTAAAGGAAACAGGTTTATTGTCTCTGCAGCCAGTGGAGCACCTCTGTCTAGCTGCACCAGTAGCAGAGTTTGACCTCACACCTGCATTTACGGTTCAGTGGCATTCCCGTAAAGCTGTGGGAGGACAGGGCTGGATGGCACCTCACAAGTCTGTCCAAGCCACCTCTGGCTCTGCCAGACTGTCTGGCCAGCTGTTTGTCTGACCTGCTGGTAAAGACTTGCAGTGGTGCCATGACACCTCCACAGTCTATTTCCCAAACTATCCATACCCCTAGAATGTTTTCTTCTCTAGTTAAATATCCCTTATTGCAGTCTGAACCCTTCTCTTCTCCTAGCCACAGTGGAGATGGAGGACAGCATATCCCACTCCTGTGCTTCCAGGGAATTGCCACTTCTCCTCTTAGCCTTCTCTTCTCTGAACAGGTGATCAGCATGCTCCAAAGGAGCCGAATCACTTGAAAGTGCCTCATTTAAAGACTGGCATCTCCTTCATCTTTCTGCTCTGGAATTATCCCAAATTCCTCGCCTTTCAGTATTCCTCCTACTTTCGCTTTTCTCTTCTGGAGTAACTTCTGCTAATGAGCATACTGGGGCATGTAGGATCTGATGGAAGATCTGAGGAGGCTCTAATCAACCCGTCCAACTGTCCTCCCTGGTCTGCATCACACACATCTTCTGCTCTCTTTTGCTATCCTGCTTTCAGCCTTTCCTCTCTGGGTGCAGCCCGTGTGAGACCTCTGAATAACAGCTCTCCAGGAGATGCCCACTAATGCACGTTATATGGGATAAACGCGGTGCATGACTCTTCTACTTAAGATGTATAAAAGTCAGGCTTATATAAGAGATAAAGTTCCCAGAGATTGGTTTTGCTAAAGTGAAGACTGACATCCACATACTTGTGCATATAAATTATATTGTATTATTTTATACCATGAAAATCCTACTACAAACATCACTGCTTTAAACTGGGATAGGCTGATAATTGAATTCTTGTGGCTTTCCTTAGACAAAGGTTGCTCTATAAAGAGACTTCCATAGTGCAGAGTCAACATTTTGCATGTCCTCTTCCCCCAGCCCTCCTTTGGGAGCTTTGCTGGAGCACGACACGAGATGAAATCTCTTTAGAACAGGTCGAGTGTCCTGTTCATCCAGCTCCCTCATTGACTGGCAAGCCACACTGCCTGGATTTTAAAGACTTACCTGACCTATGAGGACTTCTTCCTGGTGTTTTAGATAGAATAAGTTTAAACCGGAATACATGGGAGAATCTTAAATATTTTGAGATAGTGAAGAAGTCCTACCTGCGAGCCCCATCTCTCCTTTTTCTCCTCTCACTCCTTGTTCACCATTTGGGCCGGCAGGACCAGGATCTCCTTTGCTCCCCTTCGCACCCTGAAGTCCATGTAGGCCTGCAAGGACAACACCACATTTCTGATGTTTCACCAGGTGTCATGTCTAGTGAACATCAGCAGCAGGCCACGCGGCTCAGCTGCAGGCATGAGGCAAACTCCACTCTCCATGTACTTGTGAGTGGTGCTGGTGACAGTGGGCAACTGGCCTGCCGTGACTGGTGTGCGTTGACTTTGAAAATCAGATTTTTTCCAGCTAAGTTTTGCTTTTGTTCGCGTTAGTTTTACATAGGCTTATTTTCTTTGACTCCAGTGACATTCCTACTGACTTACACCTTGACTGAGGACAAGATTGCCCATAAAATCATCCATAAAGCCACTTTACATTCTTCCACAGAAGTAATTCAGGTGTCAGAAAAGCCTTACCTTGGATTCCTTGTTCTCCCTTTGTCCCCGGTCGTCCCTGTAGCCCTAAGAAGTAGAATACATATATCAGCTGACACACATCATCTATTCGCAGTAATGGCTAAGAAGAAGAGATGAATTTTTTAATCATCCTTTGTGCATGCCCCTTCGGTCACCACTGAGGCCAATCTTCAGCTGACAGGCACCAGACAAGCACTTGAGCAAAGTCCGTGGAGCTCCACTGACTGCATGGCTGGGCAGGGGCCAGCTGTCCTCCAGCCAAGCCCAGCTCGAGGGGACCTTTGGGGAGATCTTTCCTGAAAATGCATTAAACTACTGGGCTCTGATGTATATGAACAGTGCTTGGCCGGAGGTGCTGTTTCAATGTTGTAAGTGCAGCCAGGAAGATATGAAAACATTATTTTTAAAAAATGTACTAATTGTTTTCTTCAGAAAAGCTCATCAGTGTAGCCAAGAACTAGGGATGGATGAGATACAGACCTGGTCTAACAAAGGTTGCATCTTAGATCATCATTATAGGATTATAGAAACTCTGATTTTTCTGGACATCTCCTAGTCCAATCTCTGCTCAAAGCCAGGCCAACATTAGATCGCAACTTGCTGCATCCTCACAGCCTGAAGACAGTTGTCTCCTGCAGCGGGTGTACTTCCACCCAAAACCTCGAAGAACCCAGGGCACCAAGTTGTGCATGGCTGTGCAGTGGATTGCTTTCACCCAGCTCATTCCCAAGTCTGTGTGGTTGTTTCCTCAGGGACAGGGTGGGCAAGGTCCCAAATCTGTCAGTGTTTGTTACACGCACTGTTCAGCTGGGGCCCTACAGAGCAGGGACTGGGGAGGTCTCTTGGGTTGTCCTGGGGTGAGCTGGGCAGCAGGACCTGCTATGTCTGAGACAGAAAGCCCAGCTATCTGCTGATCGTGGGATGCACATAAACTCGCTCACTAGTCCTCTCTTGTCTCCCATGGGGATGTGGGATGGTTATTGCAGATAATGACTGGGTAAGTTCCTCCATCACCTCTGAGCTTTTCTGGTGGGGTAGCACTGAGGAGGCAGAGCCAAAATGCTGCTCTGTGGTGGTCACTGACCTCTGTGGGAGCACTCGGGCGAGCCGAGGTTCTCAGGATGTCAGTCAAAATCTGCAGCGGGGGTCCTCATGGCCAGGGCACTGAGTGCCTGCATATTAGGCAGGATCTGAGTCTAGGGACTGAAATCCCAAATCCTCACTTTAGGTCTCTTAGGGGAAGAAAAGAGAAAGAGGAAAAGAGGAAAGGTTGCTTACAGGTCATTTGCCAACATACCTGGTGGACCAGGATCTCCTTTTCGTCCAGGAGGCCCTGAAATGAATATTTCATGGATATTTTTCAGTAGTCAGCACTCAGTGAGGGACATACCAGTACAGGGTTGATAGGCTTGAGGTCTGGGCTGAAGACACCACCCATCTGGAGGGCAACCAGAGCCCAAGTCTACAAGTTATGGGAGGGGAGAGCAGCCCAGAGCTATGTATGCAGCTGCAGCAGGATCTGGGGGGCTGTGTGGGGCTGTGCCCCAGCTTCTCCAGGTGTGTCCAGCTCCCCAGCCAGGTCATTCGGATCCAGTGTCCAACCCTGAGTACTGGGGCATCACTAACTGACAGGAAGACCAATTCTTGCACTAGTTATTTGTTCATCTGAACTAAGTTTTTGGCCCAGCTTTATCAGTGGTGCAGAGGAAACAGTTGTCCCCACTGTACAGCTAGCAGGGAGAAACGGAGCCATACCTGCAACCAAGGTGATGTTGTTCACCATCATCATCAGGTTTGCATTGCTACTTTTAATTATGGTGATTTCCTCTTCTAAGCTTCTCCTCCAGTTTTCTTCATGTCCCATGTGTTTCTCTATAGAGTTTCTCTCTGAAAGCAGTTTGTTGGCAAAGGAGTGCTCCAGAATCTCTTCTGTATAGGAGGCATTTTGTTCTTGAAATTTCAGTATCTCTCTCTGCATCTTAAACACTGAGGAAAAACAAGGGCCATGCAGTGAATATTCCCTGCCTGATCCATCTGGGAAATGCCTGCCTGTTCGGCAGAGCCGCTCCTTAGCACCGTGGAGGACACCTGGGGTTAACCACCACCACCGTTTGACCTGGGGAGGTGGTTTTCATGTGCCCATCCTTGCAGCAGCCAGGAGTGCGACTGGGAGTGCTTTTGCAAAAGCGAAGCACATATATGTGGTGGGGGAACGGTTTCCTGCAGTGGCTGCTTTGACCTGCGGTGTGCGGAGGAGTCTCTGTGCCCCCTCAGAGGTTTCATAGCTGTGTGCTCATCCCCGCTCGCCCATGTTCCCCCGCCAGCACCCAGCAAAGCTGTCTTAATGTCCAGCCCGCAGGAAGGTTGCAGCGTTACCTTTGTACGCCAGCAGCCCCTGGCCGGCCGTCAGCAGCAGCAGGTAGACGCTGAGGGCCACCCAGGCACAGCACGAGGATGGCTTGCTTTGGCTTCGAGGCTCTGAAAACCAACAGAAGTAGGGTAGACATCCTCTCACATCTCTCGCTACAAACTTTGCTCGCTTCCAGCCATTTCAGGCTTGGCCACAATAAATCAGCAGCGACGGGGAGCAGCGAGGTCCGTCTGCGAGGCTGCCAGGTCCTGCAGGCAAGGCAGGCTGCCTTCCACTCACCCAGGCTTTGTACTGCAACTCCAACTTGACCGTCTTTTCCTCAGCCAGTTTAACCAGCTCACTTCCATCAAGACTTAATCCAGCCTATAACAGTACGAATGTGGTGGCTCTCCCCTTTCTGCATCAATAAACTCCCTGTTTCCATTGTTTTTAGTTGTCCCAGGCTGCCAGGCTGCCTTTCAAAGAGGGTTGCTCAAAGCTCATGCCCTCTCCACCCAGAGTGCCGCATACACGCGATTCCAACAGTCAGGCAGGTATACATCGAAACAAATGCAAAATCAATAATAAACTGAACTGCAGAACAAATGAAAACAAGTCGTAATGTTTAAAACTAATTGTCATCAGCAAGTGTAAAAGAAATAAACTGCTTTGTTGAATTTTGGCCTCTAGGGAGAAAAAGTATTGCAGAACCATTAATAACTACTTCGGATATTCAGTAAGTTACCCTTAATTGACTTTTTTCAAAGTAGCGTAATCAGGAGTTTAAAGTCTTAGCTTTAAAAGAGTACAATGATTTAATTAGTTTTACAATAGAATGGTTTAGTCAGCAATGAAGTATTTATATTCAGCTAAAAATTCATCAACTTACTTTTTTTAATGGATCTGGTGATTTCCATATCTTAACTATTAAGACATGAAAGTTCTACTCAAAGAAATTAGGCATTTTCTGAAACAGGAAAAGAACTAGTCTCTTCTGATTCTCAGCATCAGCTTTTGGCTAGAAAGGACATTTTCACATACTTCTCTTTTTAAATGGTCAGTTAATTTAGTAGCCAAATCACTGTAAAAAGCATTTAATATGCATTACATATACAATATTTCATTTTTATGCACTACTTTCTTCATAGAAACCATATCAATCCATTTAATAAAAAGAAACCTTACCACTTATCTGAAAGGTTGTGGTAGCAGCTGAGGCAAACCCAATCTTGTCTGAAATACTGAAAGTGTTCATATCACTCAAATTTCCATCTTCCCCATATCTGTCTTTAATATTCATGACAAATTTCTTATGGCTAACCTAAAGCCTTGTCAGATTATGGACAATAAACAACTGAAGGGACTTCCTATCTGCCTCGTGATTTGATATGCTTTCTGATATGCTTTTCCTATTTGCTCAGTTTTTATAGGCTTGTGAAAACTCTGATGTGGTAATTTGAACAGTTCCTCAAAAAATCCCACAGCTAAGATGTTCAGCTGCTCTCGTGTGCTCGTGTGGGGACACTGTGTCCACAGAGCCTTGGACAGGGTCCTGCGAGAGGTTCAACCCTGAGTTATTCCACATCTCTGCACTTTAGCAGGGTTGGACATGAGGTGGCCATTTTGCTCCTAACACAAGTAAACCTCCTCACGCATCCAAGAAGATCCCGAGTTCAATGTTAGGTTGGAGATCCATCCCCTGGGAGGGGAAGCACTGCATGGGAGTGAAAAATGTGTTAACTTGTACCAAGATGACGACTTATGACCAGGGTGCATGACTGAAGTGCAAGGAGGGAAAGAATCAGGAAGAGCTGTAAAGACAAGCTAATGATGGTGGGGTGGGGGATGCTGAAGGCCAAATGGGTTTAGGACGTAATGAAGAGACACTTGCAGCCTCTTTGCTGAGACTCTCTCTAGCCCCTGCATTCTCCCTGACCCATTTTCCACACCCACGGACACAATTTCTACCTTCTCACCTCTTCTTGGGTCATGTTCTGCAGACCTCACTGTGGCATCTGGCGTTTTGGCACCTCCATTTGTGCTGGGGGTGATTTTGATGCCGCAGAGCAAAGTGACTCACCCAAGCCGGCAGGCAAGAGCCGTCGGTAGGCACCGGGCAGAGCTCTCCACACCCACGCTGCTGCTGCCGCCACGTGCTGCCCGGTCCGAGGGGCCGGGCAGTCCCCATCGCACGGTCCTCTCCTGGGCTGTGGGTCTGGGCTCATCTGGAGGTCTGCTGGGTCCTTGCCACTTTGCGTGGCCGTGGAGGAAAGCATGGTGTAAGCTTCAGGTAGACGTGAGCTGGAAATCCACACCCTGATGGCCCAGTGCAGAATGAAGCCCTCTGTCCTGCACCTGACATACAGCTCTCTAAAAGGTTTAAACCAAAAATATGTGGGGATTTTTAAAGCTGCTTCTGTGTTCTCTTTTCAAACATGCTTGTGCAGCTGTGACCTGATTTGGCACCAGCAGGGAGGAAGAGGAGTCCTCCGTTATCGTATGTTCTGCTACACACTGTGCAGGAATTGGGATAATTTGCTTCATAGTGAAGGTCTCAGATATCCCTTGAATTCGGGTGTCTCGAGAGGTTACTACCCATCAGCTGAGCCGCAGTAACTACCTGCACATTCTCTCCCTTCACATCATTGCCTCCCCACTGGGGTAAGGGCTCGGATCCAGCCCGTTTCTAATGGTTTGGGTGGTTCAGCAGACCACTCTGCACAAGCCTGAAGCCATCTACACTTGCTGGGCCAGGTGATGAGCTGGGCATGACTGCACTTGTGTCGCCAAGTGGATGTTTATAGGGATGGATGTGATGCAGATGCCTGCAGAGAGTAGATTTGCTACAGAAAAGCTTTTAACAACACAAACCCATTTAATTTCAAAGGTGTTAAAAAGAAGGCGGCAGATGTATTTTTCAAAAAGCCCTGCTAAAAGGTGAAGGGCACAATGAGACCTTTGTGCCCTCCTTCCCTGAGAAAGAAGTTCAGGAGTATGTCTTCCCTCTCATAGTCGTGCTGTGGCCGTGCCATTCTCAATAGCTCGGGTGGCATGGGTGCAAAAGCAGGGGTAGAGACCCTCGATTTTGACAGTCCTGATCTGCACTGCTCCAGGGTTCAAAGTCCAGTTCTCCACTTAGCTATTTCAGGAAGGTCAATGGCAAAGCCACAATCCCACCCAACTCTGCCAACCAGCCGTGGCTGCCTACGCAGCCGGTCACACTTCATCCTCCCCTGATTTCTAACTGATGTAGCCCCGTGCCGCTCTGCATGCTGCCACATTCCCATCACTCAGGTGAGCATCTGGCTGCTGGGAGCGCTGCGGTGTGTTTCCATCTGAGTGTCAGCCGCCATGGACAGGCGGCCGATTTCCCCGCGCACGTGGTGCCGGGGGTCTCGGCCGTGCCACAGACGTCAGAGATCGTGTACCGACACTCTCGCTCAGCCTTCGCGTGCGGTCGCTGCCACTGCCCCCACCCTGCTTTCTGCTGTCTTTCCTTTCTCGCTGCACCATCACTCACTGCAGCAATAGACTGACTCTGATTGTGCAATCGGGGTTACTAAATCTAGGAAGAAAAAAAGAAAAGAAACTGCTGATTCAGTGCCGTCTCGCTAGGCTGAAGGTTTGCTGAAACAATGGGATTATTAACAGAACAGCAGTTTCCAGCACTTTATGGGGCACGTCTGCTAGGCCATCAGCCTGCCCTCCAGGCTCTCTGCTGGGACGCCCTAGCCCCTCACCCTCCTGCTGCTCATCCTGCCTCCCCTGAAATGCTCTGTTGACATCTCAGAGAAGAGCCTGACGTCCTCTGGCTCATCCCTTCCCCTCCTACACTCTGATGTCGGCGGCTCATGCCAGGCAGAAGGTGGTCCTCACACTCTCATTGCAAAGGTGCACCACATCTGAACCAAGTTTTATAATCAGACCACAGCCATCTTGAAGTCACGGGCCTGAGGATAACTGCTGGTGGAAGGAAAAAGAAGTGTCCAGTCCCTGGCCATCCCTGCTACCTTTCTCATCTCCTTTCACCACTGTGGTCAGCTGCAGGCGTTTGCCACCACAAAAATCTCATGGCAGAGCAAACAGACATAACACCAAACTCCAACCTGGCATTAGCTAAACAGCAGTTCCCAGCAGTGATATTGCCAGTGAGCTTGGACAGATGTTTGCCTCCTCAGGATAAACATTTATCCTGAAAGAACAGAATTTGTGATTTTTTAAAGATTTTCTTCCTGAATTAGAAGATATCCTAGCTCAGAGGATGGTGTTTCTCCATTTATCTACAAGACGGTAATTTTTCCGAAGTCATCTGTTTGATTGCTGACTGTCTTGTGCATAGATGGGCAGAACTCAGGGGGCTGTCATGCCCCTCCAAGGATGAGGAAGAGAAGAGGTGGTGGTACAAACTGGCCCCATGTCAGATAAGCCAGGGCAGCAAACCTTCACCTTTTCTGCTGTGACCTCTAGACTGAAGTGAGAGTGACAGTTGGAAAAGGTGACAGTCTACCCCTTACGCCAACACTTGCACTCATGTTTCTGCAGATGGGCTTCAAAAAACCAAAAAGTAATCCTGCCCACAGAACACACTGCTCTCCTACGAAACAAGTACTCATGGTTTGACCTGGGGGACCGCCCATAGATGCACACCACAAAGCCATCAGTGACCAGAGCTGTACAATTGCCTCTGCAGTGGCAAGTTTGTTTGTAAAGTAGCTTTTTTTTTTCTATTTTGCCTGATTTTCAGTCTTTTTCTCTTTTTGGAATGAACAAGGTTGATGAATTTTGACATACCAGTCAGTTGTGGTGGATTGACCTTGGCCATCAGCTAAACACCCACCCAGCTGCTCACTCAGTTCCCTCTCCCAAAGGGTGGGGAGAAAATAGAAGGAAGGTGAAAAGACTGATGGGTCAATATAATGACAGTTTAATAGGGAAAGCAAAAGCTGCACCTGCAAGCAAAGCAGAAAGCAGAATTCATTCTTTACTTCCCATCGGCAGGCAGATAGGCAACCACTTCCTGGGAAGCATGGCCTCAGCACGCGTGATGGTTGTTTGGGCTGACAAATGCCCTAACCACAAACATCTCCCCTTCCTCCTTCTTTGCTTGAACTTTTATTGCCGAGCTCGACGTCATACGGTGTGGAATATCCCCGTGGTCTGTTTCGGTCAGATGCTCTGGCTGTGTCCCCTCCCAGCCTCCTGCTCACCCCCAGCCTACTCACAGCCTTAATGCTGTGCAAGCGCTGCTCACTGATAGCCAAAACATTAATGTGTCATCAACACTATTTTAGCCACAAACCCAAAGCACAACAGCATACTTGTGTTGGGCTGCTGTGGAGATCGTTCCCTCCATGTGTCAGACCCAGTACAGCTCTCCGGTATGGCACTGTTTATGCTAAAATGTCTTGTTCTCCCCAAGAAAGTACCAAGGCCTTTGATGCCTGTGGTCATTGAGAGGCACTGCTGAATTCAGGGGGAGCCGAAGCAGGTTGTGAGTGATCTGCCCTCCAGCAGCTCATGGACTTGTCAGATCTGGGGTCTCCCTTGTAAGTGTCCCCCTGACTGCCCAGCTCAGCCCTGGTCAGCACCCCCTGAAAAAAGGTGGATCCAGCTCTAAGGGCTAGAAACGATGTGATAGCTGAAGAGTTTCCATCCAGAAGAGAGACTGAGGCCAACACACAAGATCTAAACAACTGTGATTTGTGCCAGGGTGTTAAAACAAAGCTTGAGCTTGGACCCACAGGGGCCTTGTTGTGAAGTGCCCCGTGTCTCTGCATGCCCAGAACTGCGCTCAGGGGGTCGGGCTGCTGCGGTAGCACCTGGGCACTCCTGGGACCGGGGAGAAGCACTTGTGCTAAAGCAGTAAAATCCCAGGCGCTGCCTGGCTGACATTTCTCCTTTCTAGCTTGATGTGTTGCTTGGCTTTGTTGTAGAGATTGAAACCAGATTTTCTTTCCCTTCTATGAGTTATGTTAATTTGTGTTTCATCAAAACTTGCCTCTTCTGCTCCTTTTTTTTTTTTCCTCCCTTTAGGCTGGATCCAGCTGTACCATGAATTCAAGGAACCACCTGCAAAACATTTTAATGACTTCAACCTGTTCTTTGAGGTGAATTAATACCAGGGCAGCATGGTGAAATAGTCAGGCTTGGCTAAGCAGGCCACCCTCAAAGCTGAAAAATATGTTCTGCAAGGCAGCTGCTCCTGACAGGCAACTCTGTTTTCAAGGTCCCCCTCTACACTGTCTTCCTCCTCACCTCAAAGACAGTTGTCCCCTGTTGTTCAGGTAAAACGTGATCCCAGAGATTGGATGTATCCCAAACCAGCTTAGAAACAGGAGGAATAAAGGTGTGCAAAAACCAGCCACATGAAGAACGGGTCAGATCTGTTCATGGCCTGCTACAAACAGCGCAATTACAGCTGAAGGGAGGCATCTACCAGGGCTCACTCTGCACGTAGCAGCTGGGTGATGTAGGGAGAGATCAGCTGCTCCCTAATGCTCCTCTTTGCTGGGATCCTTTGGTTCACCCCATGCTTTCAACAAGGCCAAAAAGATTTCTCTAAGCACTGCTCACAGTGTAGCCACGTCCCCACTTTCCTCCATCCCTTGGGCTTTTAAAATCCCAGGGTCATTTTAAACTTGCTAAGCAGCTATCAGCCATGTCAAATGATGCTGCAAGTGCTGCTGTGGTCCCCTCTGCCCAGATGTGTGTCCCTCAACCAACCCAGCCAGGCAAGAAGGTCCTTAACCCACCCTCTTTTTCCAGGAAAATCTCTGGGATTATATGAGGTTCAAGTTCATCGTAGTTTTAGGTATTAAGCTAGGCAGGTAGTCAGCAGATAGTTCAGAAGGACGTTCCTAAAGAGGTTTAGTATCAAGTGTTGTCCTTGCACTGGGGCACATCCCAATTAATTGCCTGCACATCAATGCATTACTCTGGATTTATCTCAGGGTAAACAAATTAAGGAGCTAATACTTGGGCTTCCACTGAAGGACGCCGCAGGATGGTTTGTCTCTGATAAGGTTTCTGGCCCAAATTTCCATGTCCTGAATGCTACTGGCAAACACTTCAGCTTGAAAATCCATTAACCTGTAACCACGCTGTGCCCCCTGTTCAATGAATGTGGAGAGCAAACATGTGTGTGAGCAGCTTTATACACAGACTTGGAACCATCACTGACAGCAGTCCGTATAGAATTAACTCAAAACAACTGTCCTGTAAAACATGTGTGCAGTGCTAGGCAGTGCTCAGCCCCTGAAATTGCTTCAGACTCCCTTGCCTCTCAGTTTTCTGCCGAGCCTAGAGAGCAACAAGTCCTGTTGTTCAGATCATCTCCCGTAATTGCTGTGGTGACACTGGGTCTTTCAGAGACCCAAAGTCATGGCTTTTTCCCTTGAATTTCCTGCCTTCATCACCTGCCCTCTGTTCTCACATCCCCTTGCCATCCTCCTGTGCAGCTCCTCTGGGTGCTGACAGGACCGCGCTGCTCCCATCTGCTCAGCACAGCTCTGCAGAAAGCCACGATTCCCTTTCGGTGACTCTCCTGCTTGCCGGTGACAGCCACGTGGGGCTGGGCTTGCTCAATCTCCTGCTAGGAAATGATAAGCTCGAGCGTGAAACCCTCCAGCGTCAGCAAGTGGGGGAAAAAAAAGTGACAGGAAAAGAAAAGACGCCTTTACTGGGAGCTTTAAATCCATCCCCCAAGGCATGGCGCCTACGAGAAACCACAGCCAGTTTGCAGCCAGCGGATTGCTCCCACAGGTCTCTCCTTTAGATCAGTATGGGTTGTTTTCCTCTAATTAGGGCAAATAACTCATTACTGCTTCTCCGTTATTCTTAATTCGTTCTTTGGATTCTCCGGTATTTCTCAGCGTGAGGGTGTTTGCCTCAGCAAGTATCCTGGGGAAAGACAACAAGAAACCGGTGAGGGATGGCGAGAGCGGAGTGAAGCATCCGTCGGGGAAGACCCTTGTCAAGGCGACAGGGAGAGGATGGGTGCAGTGGGTGCTGAGGCTCGGTGCGTCAGTCCTGCAGCGCTGGGAACGGGCTGGGGTGCCTGGGGCCATCAGCAAGGCTTGTCCTGTATCAAAGGAGGTGTGCTGGGACTGGGGTGTTTGTGAGACATCTGGACTTGCCTTCTCACCTGCCAGTGGCCAGCTGGTACTCCTCACAGTTCCCACTTGCTACTGTGTGTGAAAGGCAAGTGTCATTGCTGCTTCTTTCCCATGCAGAAACAAAAGCAAAGCCCTGGTTCGATGTTCTCCTCTGAGCACCCCACAAAACAGGCTAATGCTAGTAGCAGGAGTGACTTACGCTGGGATCAAAGGAGCAATGCAAAGTCCTTTTGCTCTGCATGCTTTCAGATGCTTGATTTCTTTCTAAGAAACGGAGTACAAGTGTCCAAATGCCTGGAGAATTACAAAATGCTCAGATCTTGCCAGTGGCTAACTTGCCCGAGGTGAGGGCAGGTCTTTCTAGGGAAAAAAGATTCTTTTGTACAGACCTTCAGGCTTTTGTGCTTCTTTCTGTAATCAAGACACAGCTTCTTTTGGGACCTGACTGGGAATGCCCTTCCTTCTGCTACACTGGCAGTGACAGATCAAGCAGAGCTGAAGTGTTTTGATGAATAAAAGTAGAATTTGCCCCACGGCCCTAACCCTTGTCTAATTCCAACCCTTCCCATGACACCTGCTTTTTTTTTAATCCAAAAATAACTGAAAGCAGCAGGTCTCTAGGATTATTACATCTGAGTAAGGGTTAGACCCAAAAGGCTTGGGCAGAGTGGCTGGAGCCTTCAACACTGTTAATTCACGAGTGCTGCCATTCTCGCAGGGTGTTTGAGCAGAGCTTTGACAGAAGGCTGTTCAGAAGGGCTTTGGACACCACAGCCTCTGCATATCACCTACGTGTTGTTGAAGATAGGTCCGTATGGTGATGGTGGTGGGCAGTGGTGGTAGACCAAAGAATAACCAAGTGCCGCTGAAGGCTGGTTCAATATGCAGACGGTAATCATTGAAATTAAAAAAAAAGTGTGGTTCTTAATAAATTTTCTCTGTTCTAACTGCCAGAGAACCTGGCAGCAGGCACAGTTTAAGCAAAAACAAACACCGAAACCACACATGTATATATACTTCAAAAGAAACACACTAAGGAGGAGAGGGAGAAATCAGTTAGAAATAGGTTTTCATTATTGGTCAAATATTTAACTCTAGCCCAATAAAACAGTAAGATCCACTTATCATTATTTGCCTTTATTAATGAGTCAGATATCTTTAATTCAATACAGCACTCCTGATGGAGTCGAGAAATTCTACGTGGACTGATTTACATTCCCTGTTGCGTTTGCAGGAGCTGAGCTGGTGAACATGACCGAGCTGTAGGTTGTTTAACCTTCCCAAAGTGGGTGCAGATTTAGGGCCTCACTCAAAGGGTGTTGGTGTCAAATGGCAGCTTTTGGGAGACATCACCAGGCTTTGGGTCAGGCAGGAGCAGGGAAAGCCGTGAGAGGAGCTGTGTCACGGTGCTGATGCAGAGTGTGTCTGTGTCTGCCATTGCTGTTGATGGGGGAGGAGATCTGGAGGACATTGGCTAGCAGACCCCTGCAGCTCTGCTGGTCCCCATAGCTCTCCTTGGCCCTCCTTGAAGACACCTCCTCAACAACGTTGGGGCCACTGAAGGACATGACCTGTGCCTCAGATGCCCCTTCCTTCTCGGTGAGGCTCCGGCAGGAGTCCTGGCTGACCCCGCACCCATGTTTCGGGGCTGAAATCAAGGGGCCGGGTGCGTGCGTAGGGCTCAGCGTGTTTGCCAGTGCTGGGCTCGGTGAAGGTTGATGAGGGAGGTCAGCCCAACCGGTGAGAGGCTGAGCCAGGAAGCCTGGCTCCTGCTCCTCTCCCAGCCACATCTGATAGGGATTTGCAGAGACCTCGGGATGAGGCTCCGAAACTCTCTCCTCGCCAAAAATATTAGAAAAACGCTGTGAAAAATTAGAGATCCCGGTGTCAATAAAGCATGCAAAAATTGCAGTGGGTTTCTGGCTATCCTAATTTCTTTAATTAAATTGCACCAAGCGAGCAAGCTGTTAAGCAGTTTTCACCGCAACGTGAGTGCGTAGCTGAGAAAATCGGACCAAGGTGCCACATGTTAATCATTATAGGGTTTTGTCTGCACAACATCAGCCTTGCACAGATCTGCTTATGAAATCATACCTTTCCCATTAAACACAGTTTGAGTTTTGAAAGGAAATTCAGACTGGCTTGGCATGAACCTTTGTGTAGGGCTAAGGAAACCGGGGAGAGATGGCCCCGCGTTATGTAAAGGAAAAAATTAACCTGACTTCTCTTTTGTGGTGTGTTGAGAAGTCTCTGCTTAAGGACCGTGGATTGATGGAGTGGCCTGAGGTGTGAAGAATATTAAGAAAGATGTCAACATGCCAATAAATGTGTGTGCCAGAAATAAACGCATTATATGTTAGTCAGTCAGAGCAAGCTAAAGAAAGGTGTTCTCTTATAGAGAGAGACAGTCCAGTAGCTCACATCATTAAGGAAAAAAATAATCAAAGCAGAAATGAGCTCAAGTTTCCAAATGTCACCACACCTTCAGAGTTTGTTCCCTCAAGCAGTCAAGGGCTGGATATTTGATGAACAAGATCCGGGGGGGATTTCAACTCTACATAGAGACTTGGGTGTACATTTTTCTGTAACTGTCTGCTGCTTTCCCTTACATAGGCAACCTGAAACTCTGGATTAAAAGTGGCCTTTGAGAATTTGTCCCAAATCTTTTCCCCAGACTGACAAGAGGAGTAGCAAAATCCTAAAGCAAAATGAAAAGAAAGTGGATCAAGGTCATAGATTTCATTCTCCGGCTTGAAAGCATGGAGATCCAGACTAATGACAAGCAGATGGGAAGTTAGGCACTGGTCTAAGTTGGCTGCCTCTTTGCAATAGCAGTACGGCTTGGTCTATAGTGCAACATGTTTCTGGTGGAGATGTGCTGGCTGGAGAGCAAAAAGCCATCGCATCTCCTCATGGAAAGCTGAGCCAAGAAAATTTTTGTTTTAGATAGTGTTTTGTCAGCCTAGCAACATTGTTAGAAGAGATGATATAACTCTGCTGGCAAGAAAAAATCCTAAATTGGTACATGCAAAGGTCTGATGTGATGTCTCCAGTGGCACGGCCTTACCGGGAGAGGATACACCATGCCAACAAGCTGTTCCTTGGTGGTCCGCACGCAGTCTCTAGCTGGGGATGAGCCTCAGCAACTGGTGGCAGAAGGAGGGAAGCCCTGTGCCATACCTGGCTCTCAGCTCCGTCCCCTGGTACCAACACAGGCAGTGGGGCAAGACATGGGGTCTTCTGCCTGGTTTGGCATAGATAAAGCCCTCAGCAAGGTCCTAATGCTTGCTGGCAAGTGAACGGTATCCCTGGAAAACTCTACAGCACACCAGTGACCCAGCACCAGGAGGGGACAACAGCTATAGTGGGTGTTGTGTTGCGTAGCCTCCACTCAAAGTTCAGGCTCTTAATGTACCAATAGGTGCCTTTAAGGTTGGTTTGTCACACACATACATGAAAGAAAAAAATTAAAAACTGGAGAAATATTAAAAAAAAAACCCACACCACCCTCCTGTCCTAGGAAATAAACACATCCCAGTCCTGTGGCAGTGCCGCAGGCTGGCAGCAAGCTCACATTGCTTAATTAGGATATGTTTCATATACCAACTAGCCAGGGACAAAAACCCTCCTTCATTCTCACAGTCATGCGCGGCTGTGTCTGCCTCGCAGCTGTTCGGAGCACATAGATCACCACGTCTCAGCATCCCAGTGCACGCGGAGGTGCTGGAGATGCAACCCTGGAGAGAGAAGCTGCGACGGGGAAGTCCCAAATTTACCCTTCAAACAGTGCAGAACTGCCTGCTTCCTTTCACAAGCTGTTTTCCTTCTCTTTAAATGTAATTTTGGTTATAGTTCGTTGCAAGGTTTTTCCCCTGACAGCACCAGCTGCCTTTTCGGCTCCGCACCAATTCTTCCCTGTCACCATCCTGGACCCAGCGCAGGGGGGACTGGCTGCTGTATTGTCACCAGGCAGGTTTATCAGGAGAGTGATGGGAAAAATGCCAGGAATTTTCAATACCTCTAGGAAGTCTGACCTTGAGCATCCTAGGCACAAACTCCTGTTCTCCTGTTTTTACTTTCCTTGTTGAAAGGCACAGTTATACACCCCAGCTCTGTCCTGGGCTGGGGACAGAGCAGAGGATCTCCAAATGCAAAATCATCTTTAAAAATATGATTACTTTTAAGAATACAGAATATTTAAAAAAAAGAACCAAAACGTGTCTTGCACAGACTGCTGAATTGCACAGCCCCACAGGGAAGAGCCCAGGAACGTGCACCCCCAAACCCATGGTGCCCAGAGCCGTGGCTGCTGTGCCAGGTGGACCCGAGGAAGATGCAGGTCTGGAGCACCAGGATAAAAACCCAACTGGGGAGCCAGGAAATTAGAGTTTGCCAGTGCTCTTCCTGGCTTTAATTAAGCTCATTGTCATTTTTGGCCAACTCCCGCTCTCCTTCCTTCCCTCTCTCTGTCTTTTTGCCCTGAAAGTCTGTTCAGCAGACTGTACCCAGCTCTCAAAGCTGAAATTTTAATTAAAGTCATTCAGTGGCTTTGAATGACTAATGACCTCTTATCAGGTATTGTGCTACAAATAACAAGCGAATGACCTTCCCTCCCACTCTTCATTAATACACTATTATTTTTTTACATTGCCTGCCCTGCCAAGACCCTTTTAGCTTTATCAGAATAGAAAAACTTCCTTGAAATACATTTTAGTGCAAAGAGTGTGAAGAGGCTAGTGGGTGAAGATGCACCTCTACAGGCACACATTGGAAAATCTGGCTACGAAGGGGTGTAATTTATAATCCAATTTTCAGCAAAGACAAAGCAAATCCTACTGGATTTCTAACACCAAGGTCTGTCTGATGGGCATTTCTGTCCATTACTGGTCAGCAGGAGTGTGATGCTGAACTGGGTGAGCATTGCTCAGGTTTGGGTATCCCTTAGTCCTCCAGGGATAATCAACAAGGCAATAGGAGAAAAGGATTTCTGATGGAGCTGCAGAAAGAATGAGGATTCAGGGTGCAAAGAAACAAGTAAAATTTCCATTTTGCCTGCATTCCAAGCTCTCTGCTTGTTTCGCTGCTGACAGTTTTGATAGAGGAGGAAACCCTCTGTGACCACTGTCCTGAGTGGCCCCGGGCCCCACGTGAGGAAGAAAAAGAGCTGAGATGAGCAGAAGTTATTGGTGGGGTGTTTTCTAAGGTCTTGGGTTTTGTCAGAAAAAAGAGATAGCGAGAAGTAAGAAGAAGACAAAACCAGAAAACACAGTTTCTTTTCCCAGTGCCAGTTCTCTTTTCGGGGTGTGGGGTGGGGGTGGCACCTGGCTGTGCTGCCTCCGGGTAAGTGGCTCCTCTGAGCTGCTCTGCAGGGCTTTGCTGCTTTGGAGCAATGATGTTTTTTCTTCCTTCTGTGCTCCTGCACAGCTATTGGTGCCGGAGATGAATGTTTTATGAAGTTTCAAAGAGTGTCCGAGGCGTGAGCTGGGAGCACAGAAGACCTCTGCCAGGCTCCCACCAGCGCAGTGTCTGCTCTGGCATGCTCTTTCCCTGGGAAAGTGCATCAACAGGTTTCCAAATCCGCAGGAGCACGTGGGCTCCTTACCACAAATTTGCAGTGCTAGGATGATAAGAATTGAAAATAAACTGGTAGGATTGTTGAAGAATTATTTTTTGTCTACTTCAAGTTGTCTTATAAACAAACAATAAAAACACACAAAAAAGGTGACTTCAGAGCATAAATCCTTTCCTATAAATGATGCTCTATACACCAGCAATAACTTTCAGCGAGAAGTGAGAGCTTGGGCTCATTTGCAAATGTTCACCTCAGTGCAAAGTCTTCAGACTCACTGTTTCACACCCTTTAGGACAAACTCAGGCACAAGCATGTGTTAAACCGAGACACTTTTCACAGCACTGACCACAGCATGGTCTCTAACTGCGATTTAGCTCTGTCCCACAGTGGCAAACTTGGCCTGAGCTGAAGGAGGACTGAGCTTGCTGTTGTTTTTCAACAGCTGCTTATCTCTTTCTCTGTCAAATGCTCAGCCTGCTCATGCACGCACAGCTGCCACGCTACGATTTGCTCCGGGCTTATAGCTTGAAGCTGTGGCTTTCTCTTGATGCATCTGCAGCCCAGGGTGGGAGACCACAACACAGAGGCTGGAAGCATCCCAGCAGATTTTCACGGGCTTGGATTTCCCCCGCGTGAAGCTAGCAAGCCGTGGTGCACCTGGCCATATTTGACACAGAGGTGTGATGGACATTTTAGTGGCAATGACTTTTTGAGGTCTGCTTCTGCTGCGGTGGGTGGTGGTTGCGCACACCCACCCGCTCATGCTGCCTGGCCATGGCCGGCCGCTGCAAGGAAGCTTAGCAATCCCACCGCGTTCCTGCTGGTTTCTTGGCCAGCCCAGCTGTAAGGAAGTCACATCAAGTCATGTTCTGCTTTGTGTGAGTGAGTGGTGCTGACGTATTTCCATCATTGATTTTCTGTACGTTTAACAGTAAAAAATCCATGTGGCAGCTCTAAGCAGGGCAGCAGTAATTGAACTTTTATAATAATGACAAGAGCCCTGCAGCAGTCACTACACAGAGAGGTTCATTCTGCCTCCAGCCTCCTCTTCCCTCAGTTGGCCAAACTGAGCCAGAAGAAAAGTTCTGTCTCTTGTATCAGGTATCCCCACAGATCTGCTCACAGCAGGATAGCCCCAGGGCTGGGGGAAACCAGGCTGTTCTGGGTCTATGCAAACCCCAGGATTCTGAAGGGGATTAACTGCAGCCCTGTGGCCCCTCGTGGCAATGCCTGGCCTTGGGTGGGATGGGACTTCCTAGGGATGAGGACCCTCTCACGCAGGTGGAGCTCAGACCTGTCAGTGCTCCCCAACCTGGACAGGAATGAGGGGTGCCCTTTCTTCGTTACGAGCTCCTTGGATCCCCTCCTTACCAGAATTTTCCGCTGGAAAAGCACCTTTAATTTTCTGCCCTATATAAATTTCCTGGGATAGTTTTACAGCAGCATGGCAAAGAAATTCCAGCTCCTGCCAATGACATTAATTCCAGCCATGACGTTAGTGATTCATACCACAAGAGTGAGAGAAAGAATGGAGAGATAAAGAAGAAACTGCAGTACATGATGTTTCATTTGGGGATGGATGGACCCAGAGATAAAGCAGTCATAGATGAACACCTTCGTCTCCTCAGCTGTGTATAGCTAATACTGCAGGTAGAACTACCCTGCTTCCTTGCTGTTTGAATGTAACTTTTCTGTCACGTCCAAAAAAGAAAAACCCAAACTATGGACATTTTATTAGTGTGAAAATATCCATGATTTTTCTACTACACCCCCCATGTTATTTCTTGTGACTGCAAGCTCTGCTCATCATCCCCAGCCAATTCACTCGTGCTTGCTGCAGCCGGGCTGTAACTCTGCTCGCTTCCCCTCGGCAGAACACTACCTTCCTCTTCTCAGCCGCTGCTGTCGGATATCAGCTGCCAGCTCTTCGGCTGGGTTAAAAATGGCCACAGACAGTAGCAAATTATTGCAGAGCTCATCCACTTTCTTTTCCAGCAAGCTTCAGCCTGGGAACCTGTGGACCACGTCCTAGTGTCTCTGAAAGGCAACTAAGAGACAGTGTGTTGGCAGAAGGCTGAAACACCCACCTCCCACCAGTGCCTGTGGGAGGAAAACCCACTCATTTAGAGGAACAAATCCTGTAATTTGCTGAGCCCCATTCAGTCCCATTCAGCCCCTCTCTTGACAGAAGGATATGAGTCAACACATTAGCTCAAATGGACTGAAGCCTTACATAGCCCACCACCCTGCCTGAGGTTTGCCTAAAGCGGGTGCCGAGGAAAGAGAAGAACAGGATATAAGAAAATATTTATGATCTTTCCCAAGCATTTTTTGAGCCTCTAGTCATTTTCAGCTCAGGGATTTCCTGATCTGGTTGGATGTTACTCCCAGGTATTTTCTATTTCTTAGTATATTTCTTTTTTCAATGAACTCATGCTGTCACTGCTTGAATTGTGCCAGCATTTGCCATCTAGTTCCTTTGGACAGGCAATCCCAGCCCAGTTGCCCCAGGATGGTGCTGTCTCCATGGCCCTGGGGGTGCCCAGCTGCCCATGGTCTCCACGAAGCCCTGATTTGGGGAATATTTTCACTGTTCCTGACCTGGCTTTAGTACTGGACTGAAATCAGTTGGTTAAGAAGAGCTGTGGGATCGTGTCCACCCACACACCTTTACTGGGATGGCCAAGGCCACTGCTGAACTGATGCTTAGGAAAGATCATACCCCATCCTGCGCTACTTTAGAGCAAAAGCAAAGTCCCCACTGGCCTCACTAAGACACAATCAAGACTTCATGCTTTCCCCTATGCACTCCTAGTCCAGCAAGCAGGTGGTCTGTGCAGAGAAATCATGAGATACAGTCCAAGCCTGCTCCTGCAGGCAGAAAGACAAGGGGTTGGGAAGTTCAGCGCAGAGGGAGCTCCTGGGCAGCAAAATAGGTATGGGCCAGGGCGAAGTATGAAAGAACAAAACTGGATGGAGAAGCTAACACACCTCTAATGATGTCAAAAAGGCTCCAGGACCATGTCTAGATGGGTGATGACTAGGGAAAACCCTTCCCAGACACAGAGATCCTCTTCACCAAGCTTCATCCCTGGCCATATGAGATGTGAAGGCAAGACCTGGGGCAAGGCAAATTTAAAATCACAAAAGCAAGAAGTATTTGTCTGGGAGGGTCTTAAGATGATTCCTGACATATGTTTGTGTCATCTACTCTTAAAACTTAAAGACTCCCGGGCTTCTGTAGATAACCTGTCCTAATATGTCACTGCCTTCACAGTTAGAAAGGATATATTTTTTCCCTGAATGCCTAATACTGAGCTCTGTTGCTAAACGTTGAGCTCATTCCATTTTGTCCTCCCCTTTGTAGCTATGGAGAACAATTGACTGCTGCCCTCTTCATAATAACCTCTTGCATATTTGAAGACCATAATCAAGTTCTCACTTGTCTTTTCTAGGCTGTCAAATACTTAGTTAAATCCAAGAAGTATCACAGCTACTGTTTGCCCATATTCATTATGTCAGACGTCCCGTTCCCGGCAGAACGGTAGCAGGGGGTGGTGGGGAGTATCATGCTTGCTCAGCCCGAAATGTGTGGAGCCCGTGATGCCTGTGGGGGTGTAGGCAGAGCAGGATGCCCATCGCTGCCAGGGGAAATCACAGGCACGGCCCTGAGCCTGCCGCACGTTTGCTGGCATCCCCGGCAGCGAGCGCTTCAGAGCAGGCGGTGATGGTCGATGTACAGGAGGGAAACACCTCTGTGTTGGCCACTGGCTGCACGCTGCCCTGCAAGGCAGGGCTTGATGACTTGTCCTAACAGCTTTTAAGGAGCCATCATCTGCTGCCTCTGTGCAGGAATTGCTCTCAGTGTGGCATCTGCCTCTCTGGAAACCAAGTAAAACTGAGCAGGAGCACGAAGAGCTGAGTTTTCCAGCCCAGCCGAGCCTCTAAAGGAAGAGGTTCCCTTAATTGCTTGAAATCCATCACCTTTTCTGTGATGGTGGTGTCACCTTGCTCTTGCAGGAAAAAAAAAGAGGCACATCTGATTTCCCCTCCCTCCCGTGAGCCTTGCTGTGTCTTGCTGGCTCACCCCAGCCCCAGGATCAACTTTGGTGCTGGCTTTCCAGGCGGTAGAAAAAGCTTGGGGGCCCCCAGGACCGAACTGTGCTTGCACCAACATTTTCTAAAGCCTTTAATGCTGTGATTCTGCAGGAGATATGGTGCAAGGTAACTACCCATGGCATGGAGCAAGGTGTACGGGGCTAAGTGACGAAGCGACGGGCTCGGCTTTTGGCTACGAGGACCTTCCTATGGTACAGGGATGAATGCAGACCGGAGCCGTTCAGCATTGTAGCATCCCCACCTTGTGGTGCGGCGCCGGACTGCCCGCACGCCGTCCGCCTCGGAGCCCCCCGCGCTCCCCAGGCCTTCGCTGGGGGACCCCTGGCCGTCGGGCTTCGGGGTGAGCCCGCCTCGAGCCCTGGCGAGACCTCCGTTGCAAACAGATATGTAAGCATGTGCTCTGACACTGCTTCTAGACAGGCGCTGAAAAGCATGGGAAAAGTCCCGGACAGAGCAGGAAAGGTTTGTTGGGTGGTGATTTTGTGTGATGTTGCTTAAATCTTTCCTTCTGGAAAGGTGAAACCTGTGGTTCTGATACCTAAATATGTGTCATGGAAATTCAAAATATCATTAAAGATCTGCCAGAGGTGTTACACTGCTTGCCAGTACCTTCTCCTTTGCTGCTTTTGCAAGAAAGGGTCTCAGAGGTGATCTCTGAGCTTTACTGAAAGCAGATTTTGCAAGCAAAAAAGACATAGCCTTTTGTGATTCCTCAGTTAGTGCCGTGAGTAGTCACTGGTCTTCAGAAAAAAACAGGCATTCCTAAACCCCACTGATTATCAATCGGCTCAGAGAAATAATTCATCAATAAGGTGATAGTGTAAGATCTCCTTTTAGGGGTAACAATTCAGAGTAAACCAGATATTTTTCTCACAGACCTAGGTGTTCTTCGGTCTCTGAGAGCATCTGCAGGAGGATAACCCAAGCCCGACCTCTCCCCTCCCAGCTCTGATGCCATGAGATCCCTGGTACGTGCCCCGTGGCCATGGGCACGAAAAATGCTCGGCACCTCCTGGCAGCAGAGATAGAAACCTGGCAAGGAAATGTGGATGGCAACCCAGTGTCTTCCTGCCCTGTGTTAAGATGAAACAGCTTCGGACCTTGTTCTTGGAGTGAAAGGTGTCATAATATTGTATCTTGTAAAAAAAAGAAAAAAAAAGTGTATTTCTGCACACACTGGCTGCAACAACTCCAGGTAGATGCCTGGTACCCCAGGGCTGCATTTTCTCCAGTGCTCTTCAGCACTCTCTGAATAACAGAAATGATTTATAAAAACATAAAGCCATCAGTGACTTTGACTAGCCCAGAGCCCCTTTCTCTCTTACACTTCTTCCTGGTGTATCAAGACTATTCACATCCACTCGATGGAGGAGCTGGTGGCTGTAGAAGAAGCAGGAGGCGACCTCCTCCCTCCTGCTTCCTTCTGTGCCAAAGTGATGATGATCTGCAGGGTCTCTCTTAAAAAGCTTCTCCCTGGGCACGCTGACTTTGCAACCTGCCGACAAGTTAATGTGAAACAGAGCTTTGGAAAATGCAGGGAACAAGAACAGCAAAGCAGCCCGGGGTTGTGGGGTGGATAAATCATGGGCACACCGACCGGGAGGGGACTCGCAGGGCTGCGGAGTCGTAAAGGCTGAGCTTGCTCCATACGCCTCGGCCGCTCGCCGGGTTGCTCCGGAGCTAGTTGACAGAGCTCTGCCTTACAAGCCTGGTCTTCAAAGCATTCCTCGCTTTACTGTCGAACGCACCAAATGTCTCCCACAGCTGTTCAGTCGGTTTGCGAGCCTTGTTAAGTGCCAGGTTTATCATAGCTTTCCCAAGGAATGCGTGCTCCCAGCAAGTAGCTGAAAGATATTAGCTGGTTCGGCCAGCTGAGGACTTCAGGCTCCTCAGATCAGCTTTTTGGAGACTAGCTGGGAGTGCACTGCTAGCGTCTTTACCTGGGCAGACGCTGGGCAGTCTGATATGTTTAACTGAACTGAATTGTCCTTTGGGCTATTTCTGCTAGGAAGAGAGACGTGCGAGGAGTGATTCTCAGCGTTGTCACCCTTGTGCTGGTGGAAAAGCACCAAGTATCACTTGGGAAGCCATTCAGGTTGTCATAGCCTTTCAAAGTTAGTATGTTTATACTTACCACCGTAAAGAAATATCCATCACCTGAGGCTTGTCCACCTCCAGCTGCCCTCTGTACAGACAGATCTGATGCTGTTCTCTGCACCTTGCATCCTCTCCATGGCATAAGCCAGAAAATTTTCCCTTCAGTGGCCATGGCTGCATCAATACCAGGATTTATTTCCCTGTCAGGGCAGTATCAAACCTTACCCACCCTCCTGGCATAAGGCGAGAGATCTGCAGCCTGGTGTGGGAGCTGTACCTGAACACAGCCTGTGTACCTGTGTATTAAACCTCGCCCAAGCTACTGCTGTTGAAGTTTGTCCTGCAGCATTAGGCAACTCTAAGCTTTCTTTGAAGTTCACTTTAAACATCTCTCAAAGCCATAATGGGTAATGTGAAGGAGAGATATGTAATGGCCACAATAACCTTATAAAGCACACGGAGAGACAGCCAAAGTACTTGAGTACTGTGGAGTACCGAGCCACGGAGTAAATGGGCTTAAGAGCCTGCCTCTCTCATTTGCTTATTCAGCTGATTGATGTGACCATAAGCTCCCCATCTGCAAGCTCTCTGGGCTCTGTCCATGACACACGGTTAATAATATTAATTATTGTCTCCCTCATCTCTGGGGAGAACAGCGCTCTCCAAGCGAAAGTAGAGGAGAGCCCCTCTGGTCACCGGCTGCAGCCTGGGCACAGTGGGCAGAAACAGAGTAAAACAGGGAGGCAAAATACTAGGGAGAAACATGCCAAGATGGGGTTTCTCCTGCTTTTGCAATGGGTAGGAGGAGGCTTGAAGACGAGTGCTATGTGCCCTTGGGTGGAGGATACAGGACAGAAACTGAGCAGTGATTTAAATTCCTTCACTAGAGGGTGATAAAATTACAGTATAATACAAAGGCATGAAAAAGTAGGAACTACAAACTAGGGAATTCTACAAAACAGATCACAAGACAATAAATGAACTCTGCTTTGAAAGTGATATAAAGTTAGATCACTGATGAGAGTAACAATACAAAGCTCAGATTGTACAGCACACCTCTGCTTTCAGGGCTGTCCTAATGTTTCAAATCTGAAATTGAGGATCAGAGATACAGATTTGCGTAACCGGAAAGAAGTAATTTTGAAAAGATAGGCTGAAGAACTGAACGGCAATCCAAATGGAGACCATTCCTAACATGTGGAAAAAGAAAGAGTTCAGCTGAAAGGAGAAAGTGTGGGAGTGCAAGTGACAGGGGGACACACTCCATTTCCAGCGAAGTGAAAAGGGAAAAAAAGGTTAAAAGTATATATATGTCGGAAAATATATTCTCTGATCGTGCTTTTTCTCCTTTCAGCTGCCCTTGATATGAGCGTTGGTGGATGGCAGATTGTCAAAAGTGCAGGTGTCCCATGGTTCCCTGGGGACGCTGCTGTTTTGGTGGCAGCGTGAGGCTGGATGTCACCCCCGGCCATACCCCAGCCCAAGCCCTGCCCGCCGGACGCACCCTTTCCTGAAAGTGGGGTTGGAAGGCTGGAGGCATTGTGGCTTGCACTGGGGTGGCATCACAGGCACCAAACTTTTCTTGTGGGGTTGGAATTATTTTTTCCTCCTTGGGTTTGCTAGGGTTTAAGCTCCATCTGGGACCACCTCAAATGAAAGAGGGTTGTTGCTGGGGTTTTTTTAATGTATGGATCAAAATAAGAGGAATCGAACCAGGTGCAAGAACTGTTGCACTTTTCACTTGATTGATAAACTTAGCGATAATTATAGAAATGTTTAGCTTCTCTTTTAGTGGCCCTAGCAAGAAATATTCCTGACATAAAGGGGAAGTATGTTCACAGAGTCAACCCTGCCGGTCATGTCCCATCCAGCTCCTGTCTCTGAAGCCCATAGATTAAATTCTTCCTTGGCATAAGAGCTACATAAAGAATCAGTTTGATTTGATGAGTCAAAAGTTTACCCAGCTTCAGCCTGGGCTGACAGTTTCATTTCAGGAAAAACATATTATTGCGGATGTCTATTGAACTGGACCGACTGGTATTCCCATTCCCATGTATACACACACATACCAGACAATAATCTCCTCAACAACCCACAGATGAATTCCTTAGCTTATGAATCTGCCAGAAAACACATAATTTTCCCCATCAAGGAATGTTGCTTGGCACATCTTTAATATATCACTTCCACAGCCCTCAATCAAACTAAATGATTCATCTAGCGACATCTCTTAGGCAAGGCTTTACGTGATTGAATGGTTTATCCTCACTGAAAAAGCACATGCCATTCAGTCCCACATATCGACTATAAAAGTTATAAATAACTAAGAATTATTTAGATAAGAGCTATGAGGCTGGCTTTAGCCTGGGTGACTGCAGCTGGCTCGTTTTGAGCTCCATCAGTAAAAATCAGCCAGAATTTGCCCCCGTGGGAACAGATCAGATGCTCGCAGGCTCAACACCAACCCATGCATCATATTTTATGTTGTGTTTTACAGTGTATCAGCCTTTGGATTAAGATTTATTAGTGTTGCCTTGCTGTTTAGTGGTCTTCACTCACGACGTGCTTGTTGCGTTGCAGCACTGCTGTTGCACCCGTGCCCACGAAGGAGTGGCTGGTTCTCACTGCAGACCTTTCTATCGCACCAAATCACAACCCCATGCAGGAAAACCATCTCCAGCAGCAACGCAGGTCATCCGTATCTCTGCCAGGCTGCTCGTCCTCTCTGCGTGGTGTCTCGCGTCCGTAAGAGGCCGGGAGACGGTCCTCTTCACCCACCGCTGTGCTCGAGTCCGTAGCTGCTGTTACTGAGGCTGTGCTTATGGGCTTGACCTCCTCTGGGATGGGGACGCCAACGATTAGCTTGAGGACAGAGCCCAGCAAGCTGTCTGAGCCAGCACAGCCAGCACATTGTCCGGGGCACCTGGGAAGTCATTTTTCATCTGAGATATCTTCTCTCCTCCAGGGCTGGATGAATGACGTAAGGTCCCTTGGACCCCAGACAGGCGAATGGGGTTACAGCGCCGTGTGATCTCAGCTACAGTTCCCAGCCCAGCGTCCCGATGCTGTGCACAGACGTGGTAACTTGGCTCTTTTTCTGCTGAAAAACATTTGTTTGGATGTTCTGAGACTTTCTCGAGGTTGTGGACCCCCGCCGTAGGGTGTTACATGGCTTTAGATAAGAAATCTCCATATAACTGTGAGCAATGTGTCTTCTGCCGTAAATCTTTCTTCATAGTCAAGAGTGAAGCAGCCACATTATGTTTCCTTACATTGCAGCCCACCTGTTGCAAGGAAAGTGCCAAGAAAATTATACACCAGTGGGAAAGTGTAGATTGCATAGATGGCTTGGACCCAGCAAGAATCTGTGTGGCTATGGGATACACATTAAAAATCACCCCCCATCTACAAAGCTTTCTTTCTGCCATGAGAAGAGAATCCCTGGCTAGCTGGAGACAAGCAATCTGCTGGCTCAGACACCATAGCCATGGCTGCTATCTCCGCATCGAAGTGAAAAAGGATTAGCTGGGTGTTGGACAGACAGACCCTGCACGACATGGCACAGCGGCCATCCTTGGGGTGCCTGAGGCTCGAGAAACAGCCCTCTTTTGCCTGCCTGAACCCAGCAGCTCCCTCCTGCGCCATGTGGCTGTGAGTGGGGGAGCTGGCTGGCGGCACTGTGTGTGCCTGGCGATGTGGGGCTGCCCATGCTTGCTGGTACAAGCCACCCCGGTAGACAAAATGAGGGACTTGCTGTCTAAACAAGGGGTTTGCAAGTTCAGAAAAGATCTGTTGACACTGAGTGGTTTAAATGCCCTTTCGTTATCCAGCGAATAATTATTGCTAATTCATTACTTCTGAAAAGATTTTAAAAGCCCAACAGTACCTCGTTCTCTGCTGTCGGGGAGCACTTCACTCTCGCACCACGACCTGTGCAGCCAGCATGGGGATGGATGGGACCTTCACGGGCACGGGGTCCAATCCCCGCTATTCACTTCCTGCCATCCCCTTTCCAAGAAGGATCGTCTTTCACACACCCGTGGTGTTCATCCCTCCCACTTCAGATGAGAAGTTTCTCCTGGAAGTCTCTGCCACAAGGGCTGGAGATGGCCCTCCCATCTGTGGCATGCAGGGCTGCACAGCCCGCCGGCAGCTTCTGCCCTTGCACCCACACTGCCCTTCCCCGGCTTCTCACAAAAGTCCTTTTGCTTTGTGTTTCTCTGCCGTTGTAGCACTGTCGCCAAAGGAGCCCATAAAACCAGCCCCGTGCGGCATTCGCTGCTGGTGCCCCAGCACTGGGTCTTCTGTGGTGACACCAGCCCGGGATCGCTCCCACGCCAGCGACGCTGGGGCAGAGAGCTTCGCTCCTGCAGACTGATGCTTACACCCACACCCCGGCCTGAGCTGTGTGTGAGAGGGGAATCCCACAAAGCCGAAAATACAGAAAAGAGAACAAAAATCTCATTCAGGGCGCCAACAGCTCGGGAAGCGGCTTGGCTATCCAGCACAGCGGGAGGAGCAGCGGGCTGGGGTGAGGAGCAGCTGGGCTGTGATAGCTGGCGAGAGCCACAAGATGTCTCTGGAAACCAGCATTTGGACAAAAAAAGGCATTAATAACCCCAGGAAAGGGGACGGGCTCCTCCCCTCGCAGTGCGCGCTGAGCCCTGGCAATGTGCGAGCCGGGGAGCCCGCGCTTGGAGCACCGGAGCTGGGACAGCCCCGCTCGCCGAAGCCACCTCTCCATCACCATTTACTCCGGGCGAGAATTTGGCCCGTGAGATTGCACCCGTAGTGTTTCTTGACGGCACGGATGAGAGCTGTGGATCAGTAAATCACTGGTGGATTAAAAACTGCCTTGGCTTCTGAAGTCGCGGGGCAAACAGCAAAGCGTGCGCATTGGAAACCAGATTAAAGAATAATCAGAGTGCAGCAGGAAACAGTAAAAGCAGTGGCAGGCCTCTCGGGGAGCCCTTCTGCCACATGTTCCCTGCACACCAGAGCAGTGTCTGCATGGCTTTGGATTCCTCGGGGTCCGCGGGGCGCAGGGCAGCAGTGCCTGCAGCTGGCTGGGGGCTCAGCACCGGCCCTCTCAGCCCAGAGCAGCGACAGAGAATCCCTTTCTCCCTTGGGGTCCTGCTTCTGCTGCGGGTCACCCCTGGGAGAGCTGAAGGAGATACTTTCAGCTTCTGAGATGGTCTCTGTAGGCAGCATAGGCCTGGGTTTGTAACCGCCGAGCGTGCTAACTCCTGTGGAGTTTCGCTACCTACGCCGTCACCCGCGGGGATTGAGGAGCACGGAAAAATCCCGCTGCAGCACACTCACAGATGGACGTTACGAGAAGGAACTCTCTGTCCCTGACACAGGGAAAAATCCCATCGAACGCGACTCAAAGCTCAGCAGAACGCCTGCAGGTCCTGGTCCTGCATCCGTGTCAGTCAGTCGGGGAGCTCCTCTCCCTTTCACCAGCTCCTCTTGGCTTCCTAATAAACAACTAGAGAATCGTAGGGTGGAAAAGGCCCATATAAGTGTAAAGTTGTTACTAAGAAATAGGCAAAGCACAGTAACTAGTGACTCAGACAGTTTAATGTGAGAAAACAAAGCTGTCCTTCAATGGACCACATAGAGAGACAGCAGTTACTGTAATCTGGAAAACCTCTTTAACATCCAACTGAAAATGTGTGGCAAATAAAATCCGTTGCCCACCAGGCTCAGTGATTCCAAGTATCATTTGTTCTCAGATTTGTCTTCCTTCTTACAAATCAGAAGACAGTCATTCAAATTAATAACAAGCAAGTTATGGGGTTAATGGGATTTTTAATGAGCTGTTTCTGGTTGGGGGGTTGCCTTTACAGAAACTCCACTACCACACTGTTGAATGCCAGTGTTCAGCACGAAGGCGATGTGGTGAAAAGCCCATTAGTCTAAATCTGCCTGAACAGAAGGACCAAACTTTGTTCTTGCGGTGTGTTTAGGAAAACTCCCCCAGGACTGAGCTGTCGTTGCATCACTTCACTCGAGGCACATATATTCAGACAGAGCTGGACAAGAGAAAAAGACATAGTCAGTATCTGTGGCATGATTAGAGGAAGGATGGCTGTTGCTGCACAACCAGCCCAGCAAAGCCTGCCCTGCGGTGGGTGAAAGTCTTCCTTGGCCTCTCAAGAAGAATTTTAAAGCCATTTTTCCCACAGAGGCCAGTGGATTTCTGCCTGGTGCAACTACACGCAGAGGCACGAGGGTGCTGGATGCCAGGGTGACATGTGGGTGCCAGGGCCAGCCCCCCTGCGACGTGCCGGTGGCTCTAGCAGGGCAGTCACGGCGGAAAGGGTGGCTCGGTGGCAGACCCGACCGACCGTGCTCCAGCCCTGCCCGCGAAGGGCATCCTCAGCCTCTGCGCCCTGAGCCTCCCCACAGCCACGGGTCTGGTACCAGGCGAGGGAGGTAAGACTCCCCAGGTCTTTTTCATACAGATTATGAAGATGGGAACTCGTATATCGCTGCTTTCCCATGAACCAGATTAAAAACAAAAAAAGGAAATTAAGGTAGTTCTTCCCTTCATTACACAGATAGGGAGCTTAGAGTTGTTCTTACCAATACGAATGTGTAGTAATCAGACCATTTGGAGCTGTTATTGTGGGAGGTCACTGAGATTTAGTAGGACATTCCTTGATGATGCTCATTTTGACTTCTACTTCCTGGTTTGTCTGAGATGACTACTCTTTTTGGTCAGAAAGGACCAATTTCCCTCCAAAACTCTCTGTGACTCTGAAGCAGAAGACCTGATCCCAAATCACTACCCCTTCCAAGAAATTCTTGCCCCAAAGGACCAAAATCCCACAGCACATTTAATTTTCTGCACACAAAAAAAAAAAACTGTGGTGCTTCATTTGGGATCCATGTCTCTCAGGATGTCTGAGCTGAGGCCTCGGGCGGCTGAGGGATGTTGCATGTCCAGCTAGAGGAACCCACCCCAGCCCGTAACAACCCTTCCCACAGCCACGGCTTTGTGCAAAATGACAGAGAGGGTAAAACGGCGAATGCGAAATCTCCTGAGTGAAAAGGAATTAGTAAAACCCCATATTCATGAAATATTGAGAGCTAATTATATGTGCATCGGAAACCTCTCGGGGAAGGGAGACGGAGGCCTTTCATTAGACGGTAACTGGAACTTTTTCATCATTTGTCTAGCTCAGGAATGTAAGGCTGCTGTCTGGAGAGGGATGTGGGATTTGGCTGCAGGGCTGGGTGTGCAGGTGAAGTGCCATGCTAGCGAGTATTTCTATTGTACTCTGGCACGTCTTGGAAAAGGCTCTCGGCTGTAGCTGGTAGGTGGGGCTGGGTGCCCCAACATCCCGGTGCTCCTGCAAGACCTTGTCAGTCCCATGCACCACGAGGAATCGTTGGTCCCGAGTAATTTTTCATCTCCATTCCACCCAGCTCCCAGACAGATACGCAGTCCCATCCCATGCTTCAAATCTGATCACGGTTTCTGCTGGAGGGCGCAGACCCCAGGCTCTGCCGGGGGGTCTCCAGAAGGTTCAGTTCCTTTGCTTCTGGTCTGCTCTCTGCCTTTGCAACCGAACTGAACGGCTAGCTATTGCCACTGCACCATCGACCAGATTCAAGAACAAGATCAGAACCGATGGAGAAGTGGGAAAGTTTTTATTGTGGAGCCAGATAGGCATGCGAAGGACGTGCTGCCCGCCGCACGGCCAGCAGTGCTGGGCAGCCATGGGGCAAGGGGTGGAAAGCAAAAAAGGGGGGAAAAAAGTGGCTTGCAGCAGGTGACGGAGGGTGTTCTCTCTCCAAGCTCTGCAGCAACCTTAGGCACAAGGATGACTCAGGGAAAGCCGTCTCAGCTCTCTGCCTGCTGCCCCTTGCACGGGTCCCTCTGGCCAGACCCCCTGCTCCTGCTTCTGTAGCAGAATTGCTTTCCCCCCCGCCACCTCCCGGGGGTCTCGGCCGGGCAGGGACGCGGGTCTGTCCCCATGCAGGGCAGCAGCCCCCCGAGGGCTCCTCCGCGGCTCGCTGCTCCGGGCCCCCCGCCCGAGACCACGCCGAGCCCCCGCACCCGAGCACCCCCCCGCACCCGCGGAGCCCCCCACCTTGCTCCCGCTGCGGCCCTCGGCGCGTAAATCAGCGTTAAACCCGTTCCCCTCTCTGATCCCCGGTGCCACAGTCTTGCTACTCCCCCAGCGCGTTTAGCTACCACCTTCTGTCAGAATGACACAGCCCGACACTTCATTTACCCGCAGCTTTAAAGAGAAGCAAACCCTGGCAGGCCGGTGTCCCCCCGATTCGCCTGTTTACCCCCCGATCCAGATATCATTATGAATTGCGATTTTCAGGCTGCTGCTGCTGTTGCAAACACCTTCTCAGCTGCTCTCCCCGGGTGGATAAAAATTCCCCCCCCCCCGAGCAAAGGGCAGAGAGCAAGAGGCTGCAGCACTTGCGCCGGGTTTTATTTACTTCTGCCGTTATTGTTATTATTATTATTATTATTTTCGAAATTCGGAGCGAGTAAGGTTTTCAATTGCTGAAATAATTTCCCGGGAGAAAGGTTGCTTAATCTGTTCGTGCGTTATTGACTCGGGCTCCAATATTTGGCTTGCCGCTTTTTATCGCAAGAAGATCACGTACGAGGTGTCTTTTGCATAACAATTTTTAAAGAGGACACATCCTTATATCAAAAGTGGACGTGACTTGAATTTTGTCGGCGTTTGTCCCTAAAATGACCCAATTCCGGCTACTGCCACTGGGCAGCAGTAACATTGCATCATTTCTCCAGGCAATAGACTTATTTTGCTTTACTCTCTGCCCCTCTCCCTGTCCCCCCC
>Ga0065711_1028489_pt1 | contig 40916 bp, 14 predicted proteins | sample Hoacrofraction12_FD_59098 | JGI IMG/M metagenome (GOLD analysis project Ga0065711, IMG submission 59098) | Hoatzin crop microbial communities from Cojedes, Venezuela - Epithelial fraction 12 v2 (version 2) | ecosystem: Host-associated > Birds > Digestive system > Esophagus > Crop | place... | reverse complement strand
AAAAAAAAAAAAAAAATATATATATATATATATATCTATATCTATCTATTCTCTGAAGCTCTGTGCTAGGAATCATCTGTTTATCCGTCCCAGAAGCAGACTTGGCTTTTTAGCTAGAGGAACATTCTGGACACTAATACATCTATGGCTTTGTTCTTGTCTATAAGGCTCTGATGTACAGTCAAAATTTTAGCATCTACTGCATAAAAACTGACCAAAACTAGTGGCAACAAAGCATTCACACACAGCTGTTAATTGCTTAGGTATTAAGAAATATTATTCAGTACCACTGGCCATTGATGCAGTCAGTTCCTTAAATCTTACCCAGAAGACCTATCAGATTTCTAAACTAAAAAGCTGTACAAAAGGAGTAGGACCATAGCTTAAGAAAAACGCATGGGATATGTGGTAAAGGGGCCCTAGGGCATGAGAAAACTCAGTCTCTTCAGCTGCAGTTGGGCTTAGTATTGTGGCTTCCTGGTTTTCAGCAATTAATCTCAAAAAGGACAGTGCTCTTTCATACCTTACCATTTATGGTTACAGAAAGCTTCGTAATAGGGGAACAAAGTTAGGAGTTCAGCCACAGCAAAGTAAACCCAGAGAAGTACATGAAAAGAAAACAGAAAAAAAGTAATAAAAATCCTCGTAAGCAAGAAGTTCCACTACTACCCCAAGTCTGTCGTGTAAGAGAAGATTTTTCATCAGAGAAGGAAGCCTTTCAGCAAAAACAGTAAGTATATTTCTAAGGAATCATTTTTCCTTGGGAGCATGCAATAACTTTGGTTTTTGAAAACTGCAGTGTTTTCAGAAGCATCAACCTTTCTAAACCTGTAGCACTGTGAAGGACAGCCCATATGCTACAGAAAAGTTAAGTTTCTCTCTCTGTTGTAACTGTATGCAATCTGATAATTCTCCATAACTATCAGCAAAGGTAAAGGTAATATTTCCACAAACAACAGAATCTTAGCAGTCTGCAGCCCACATGAGATCATAGCTTTTATTCATTTTAATAGTAAATACTCCTTTACTCTTCTGAGTTTCATGGCTTTAGGTGTTCAGCATTCCTTTAGAGGCTGTGCTTATCTACCTCTGCTTCAGTTACAAGAGGAGCCAGGCAGTTGAACTCTTTCAGGCTTCCCTGAAATATACTCGTAAAATGGTTCATTCTGTGAAGCCCTGTAATGCACAGAATCCAAAAGAAGCACTCTAGAAAGATTTCAGAATTGCTGAAATGAGCAAATAACTTTTTCCTCTTTTTCCTCTTTCTTTTTTTTTCTTTTTTTAGGAACCACCAGGTTTAAAAGCTAACAGAATTACTCTTAAACAACTGCACAGGTTTTTAGACAACCAAGCTATCTTCTTTAATTCACTGTAGTGTCACATCTGGTAAACAGTTCATTAATAAAGTAAAATGATACAGTATATTTCATAAAATAAATGTAGTTGTATCATGTTACACAACCAAAATATTGCTGCTTCAGGTTTCCAAGACAGCTGCAGAAGTACATGGCAGAATCTTCTTTTCTGTGCAAATTTCCATTGAGATTCAGCATCACCTTATTCTATAACAACTTCTGTGCACAAAATTCTTTTTAAGTAATGGGTTCTTTTCAATTTGCAATGAACAAAACTGATGTTCCCTGGTCCCAGCACTCCCGGTAAAGGCAGGCCTGTTAACCAGCAAGAAGTGCTTATAAACACTGGAGTAGGAAAGGGAGGGTGGGGAGAGGGGAAGCAAGCACCATCACAAATGTAGTTTTGACTTCAGGCCTGTTGTATGGTGGGGAGGCGGCGGGGCAGAAGATGGGGATGAGGGCAGGACTGAAACAGAAAGCAAGAAGAATCTAAGCAGTGTTAAGATACTCATGGAAACAGGGAGGCAAGTGTGAGTGATCAAACTAATTCTGCTCAGAGACAGTAGTGAACACGTAAGCTGTGCAGCTGTGCCACGGTAACATAACCGGTACAGGGCTCCTATTTATAGATCTAGAGCTTACGATTGTCCTCTGGTTCACACACAAAGTACTTGGCCAATAAACTGGCGATGAATACTATGCTCCTCTTGCGCAAAGCCAGCAATTTTTATGTTGTCTGTACAAGGTGTTTCGAGAATAAAACCAGATGACTATTAAGTTGGCACTTGATAGGAGAAAGTAAATGGCTATTTTGTATGCAGAAGCAGTAGAGGCTAAAGGGTCCAGGCTTGTTTAAAAACTCCTCATCGCTTTAGACACACGGATGATTTGCATCACTCTTCTTGGTGTGATGTAGTATTAGCACTTGATGCTCATCTGAAAGCAATACGTAAATGCTCATTGGAAATTCACCATATGGTGTAGGATAAACCAGCTCAAAAAAATTACTAGCTCACTGTGAATATTTATTCCCAGTTTAAATTTCAGAGAAGGGTTTAGCACCCTTTCTTCTACAAGCAAGCCAAACACATCAGTGCTATCAATACTGCCATACACAAGTTAAGAGCAGCCTGGAATAGCCAGAGGGAGAGGTCCCATTCCAACTCACTGTGGTCACAGCATTGGAAACTCCTCAAGAGATGGGAGAGGATGTGGCAGAGGCTTCCCACTGAGTATCAAACATGTCTACTAACCAATACTAACTAATAGGGGACTATTCCAAACCTGAGCAGATGGCATCCCTAGGATTATCACCAGCAGCTGTCAATGAAGTGATTATACATTGAAATTGCACAGCTAATGTACTGTATAATTTAACTAGACTGAAGAAGATTAGGGAGAGCGAATGTTATGAAAAGATTTGGAGCTTATATTTTCCTAATAATTACAGAGGCACCCCACAATCTTCAGTGCAAAAAATGCATTTTGATTTGGTCTTGAAGGCTAGACTAAAACCCACAATATATGCTTCAACATCTTCCAATTTAAATATGCTCAGAGACTTCCTGGGCCAACCAAGTCCTCTGCAGTGCTTCATTTTTCAAAGATTTAATGATTTTGTCAGAGAAAGCACTTATATGAGCTCTTTCAACATTCCTCCTAATATACTTTGACAGATCTAGGAGTAGAAGAGAAGAACTAATCTGAAAAATTTGAACCTTTTAAAGAATGGGGAAATTCCAAATAAATACATTTTTCTCTATGCATGCAGCATCCCTTTGTCTTGAGTGCCAGAAAATGCAGGATATTTTTTTTTTTTTTTTAATTTGAGCACGAGAACTTAAGAGTATTTACAACAAAGGAAAAAAATGTACATAGTTTCCTTCACTGGACCTGGGTTTCCTCTGAAATTATTCTGCACAAGCATGAAATATTGTTACAGGTTTTTCTGGTCTTCTGAATTGTAAAGCATTAAAAAAAAGCAGCAGGAAGTTTCAGTTTTAGGGATCACATTTACATCTGATCTGGTGCAGCAACACAACTGTGACGTGAACACCTCTGATTTACGCTGCCTGAAGACCTAGCTGGTTATTTAATGTTTACAGAAGCACTCTGTGAGATATTTTTAGACCATTCTTGTTAACATTCTCTGCATAATTCATATGTCCTTATTCTCTTTGGGGCGGAGCAGACATCTGAACTGGGAGAGCAGAGGCAAACAGGAACACCCAGCAGCCCACACAGAGAACCAGGGTCAGGTGGCCCAGCTGCTGTGAGGGTGGGGAACAACGCTGCACAGAAAGCTGGGAAAATCTCTTGGCCACTTATGAAAATTTCCAATTTACACATACAAATTCCTTAAGTGTCTTAAAGAGGTAGTCTGGCAGTTAAAGGTGATAAGGAAGGATCAGCTTACTGGTACTTCTGCTGCGTGTGGGGCTGACATTCAAGCAGACTGATGGGGCAATTGCATTTCTCGTTAATTCTTTGGTTAATCATCCCACAGTTCTTGTTTTCCGTGTAACCAGGGGTCTGATTACTCCACTATTTCTCAGCATAACTTGGACAGCCAGGTAAACATTGTGGTTCATCTAAAACTCAAGATATTAACAGCACTAGGCCACTAAAGTTCTCCATAAGTCATGGTGGCAGTACCAACAGTTCACATTTTCATTTTCCCACAGAATTAATTAAAGATTAATGGTTGTTACTGTATGTAAGAATTTCTTGCTAACAACGCAGGTTTTCACTTGTCTATCATTAGCTTCCCACTGAGTCATAAGGAACTGCCATTCAGGTACCACACAGTGTAAAGTGCCCGTGCTCCAGGACCAATGATGCTCTTTTATTCCATTTTCCCCTCTGGCCAAGCTGCAGAGTAGGTAAAGGAGAGTCAGTTTAATATCAATTGGTCTTAAGGTGTTGTGTTGTACAGTGTTGCAATATTTTAAATATTTTGGAATTCTTTGTTTTTTGAAAACGTTGGTTCCACTTTTCTCCCACAGAACTGAAAGAAACGACAGGTTTCCAAGGGACAGTCACTACCAACAGGTACCCAAGTTTCCTTGCGGGGTGCCCGTGCCTCTGTGTGTGGTTACACACAAGTATGGAGGGACAGCATGAGCACGCTGACAGTGCTTGATGCCACATATTCTATATATAGCCCCATAGACAAAGAAAAACACAATACAGCCTTATTTAAGAGCATTGGCTCACATTGTGTATTAAACTCAAATTCCAGTAAGCAGGTAAGGTTCATCCTATGGCAATTTCCAACTTAAGATGCTTCTTACAATGCCACTGAATTATACATGATCACCAGAAAAACAATTCCCCTCAATGCTGTAGACAAACTTCACATTGGGTATTGATGTTTTATTTAAAGTAGAATTAAATATGGGACTGGACAAAATTCAGTATTCCACAACTCCTTTTTTTCCTAGGAACACCTCAAAATGGCCTTTCATTTTGATATGATGTACTAGCAACTTCAAAATACATACTTAAAACATTCTGTAACTAAACTGAGTTATGCTAAATGACCAAAGCTGTTTTACTGTCCATAGTCTTCTATATTTTTAGTGTTGTTAATAATGACATTCAGGTGTTATAATAGTCTAAAAATAGTAGCATTGCAATGTTCAAATACTTTTTTCCTTTGACGATGAAACAGTCAAAGGCAGGCACTTTTACCAGTGAAAAGCAAAACTAATAGGAAAGAAAGCAACATTCAGATTATATTCACCTTCTTTCTTTTGAGAGCTGATGGTGTCTTTATTTCACCTTTCACCAAACTGGGTGTTGTCCCCCATCTGCAGTAATGCCACAGCTATGCCAGCCTGGGCCAGCTCAAGACCATCTACTAATGGCAAACCTGAAGACCCTATTTGCTAACTTTGGCTTGTACCCGTCTTGTACTGTATCTGAACTTAAACCTTGGTATTTGCTCCATTGCTTAGCTGAACACAGGTGGATTTAGGCAGGCACCACACTGGCCTGAAGGCCAGCCAGTAAGGATAAACACGAAGCAGTTGCACACGCCCGAAGCTGAAATCCTGAAAATGCACCAGCTACTGCATGATGCTGTGCACTGCTGTCTTGCACAAGAGAACAGGACTGGAACCCGTTTCAGCATGTACAGAACATATTTTCCGTTTCTCCTTCAGCTCTGCTTTCCTTTCTTCTCCCCAAAACCTCCACACAAATCTTGCCAGTCTCATCATTTGGCATAACTATGGCTTGCACCATGTTTTCGTGAAAAAACAAAACCCCACAAAGCCTCAGTTACGGCTGTCAGTGCCATAGGTACTGGTGATGGGTTGAACTCTCAGTGGCTGTTATGGCTCATATATTAATCCTATACAGCAGTCATGCTGATTTAATGGCATAGGGCTTTCACAGCAATTATTTTCAGATTATCCAGGAATTAGCAAGATAATTTAAAATGCTGTTTGACAAGGGAGTGGGGAAGGAAATGGCAGTCACTCGTGAGCTCAGGTTCAGGCAGCTTTGCCCGAGAGTTCCCCCGGTGTCACACCAACACCAGCACTTCACAGTCTGCATTCTCCCACTAGTGCCAGCAGCAGTCCTGACCCTGTGCTTGTGCTGAAATGATAGCAGTTTGAACTGCTGTGTTTTCTAATCCTGTTCAGTTGTGTTTGGTGGCATCCTACTACTTTTGCCTAGAAAACCCAGCTTTTCTCCTCTGTTTGGTCGGACATCAGGTTTAGAGCACCCCACATGGGCAGGGCCAAACAACGAACATGCAGAAGTCAGAACCGGGCATCTCAAATATTAAATTTTAAATTACTTCATCTCTTATTTCAAAAGTCAACCACATTTTGGACTAATCCAGAAGAAAAGGCACAATGTAAAAAGGATTCCTACTGTAGGAAGATTTGCCCTTCATGCACCCTTTACCAATACACAACACTATCTCTTACTTCAGAGAAGCATAAACACAAAAATAGACTGATTTAAGGCTGAGGACAATTGGGCTGTTAACAGAACTCTCCCAAAAAGTAATCAGGTTTTCCTACCCCCATCTCCTATCCACCCCCCCACCCTCCCCTTGGTTTTTAAAGTACTATGTGGGAAATATCAGAAAGTAAAAAAGAAGCCTACTGATATACTGATAACAAGAAACACAGTAACTTTTATTTTTTGAAATTCTGTTTTTTGCAAAAATGGGAGTGTTCCTCCATGGGATACATTGTATTTCAGAAACTTGTTACACAACTACCATACCTGTAGGCAATCCTAGTCATGTTTCCCTCTCCTCTCTGTATTTTATTTTATACCAGAAAGACATTGTTCAGATTTCACAACTCTAAATCATGTTGGGAAAAAAGTTGGTGACTGCACAGAAGCGAGGGGAGACAAGAGCCCTTTGCCTGGGACTGGGAATGGTTGCGTGCTCCATGATGATATATTTTTTTATTGGGATCACCATTGTGCCGTTCTACACTAAAAGGTAAAAACAGTCACTTCTCTATGAGCAAAATGCTATTTCTTTTTCCTATCAGCATCAAATACAATCATTAAAACAGTGCCAAAATATGCTAGTACCTTGCACAACAAATAAAAAATATATTCTTCAAAAGCTCATAAGAATTGAAGACAGAAGAAAGAAGAAAGAAAAAAGTGAGCCAAGAAGTCATCAGGCATTTACAGGTGAGCACAAGAAAGAGGGAATTATTGCGTTCAGGGCTAGAATGAGAATTAACTAAAACATAACATTTACTATGAAAACACGTAAAATAAAAACAACCATGCTTATCAAAGCTTGATAATGGAAAGCTAAGTCTCGCATAAATAATAAAAAGAAAAAGCTTCTCCATATGCAGGAGGGTGTGTTGTTTTTAATAAAAATATAAACACTTGAGCAACAGAAGTCACGGTAAAATTGTTTGATTAACAATCTGTATTTTGCCTCCAAATCAACTATCATGAGAAGCTAGCAGCTTCAACAGCCCAGCCGACCACAGCAAATGTTGCAGAATACAACAAATGCTGAAGAAGTTACTATTACCCACATTTTTATTTCATTTTGCAAGTTCTGCCTCCATGCACAAAACCAATTTGCACAAAACCGAAGAAACAAGACAAAGAATGCAGCTCAGTTTTTCATGCGTGAAAATTTTGGTGGAAAAAGCAAGTACATCCACTTCATTTTTCTTGCTAAGTGCACCTTTAAGGTCAAAAATGTTTGAAAACCAGTATCTTTAAAACAGACTCATTTACTTTTATGTATTTTCCAGCCTCCTTATTGCATTACAAAACATACTTACTGTAAAAAGATTAGTTTCTTAACAACGGGAGTGGCATTATTTCTTTTTTTTTTGCCACCAAAGTGTATTGCCATAAGCAAAAGCTTACTGTGGTATCAGTTAATGAAGGAGTAACTTTTGAGAAAAAGGGATAAGTAACAGCAAAAAATAAACCAACAAAACAAGAAACTTTTGCCACATAAAATCATACTCAAGCAAAACATCCATGTAATAAAGAAAAGGAGAGAGGAGGGAAACATCGGAACTGAGGAGTTCTGACAATTATTAAGTGAATATAATAAAAATATTTCTGAAAGATGAAAAGCTCCACTATGCTCAGCCAGATATCAAATAATAAGGTCAAGCTTTACCAGTGTACTGCACTTCCAAATATTTACTACCAAACAACAAAATCCATCACAACTTTACTTTCTTGAATAACAATTGAAGCTGATTTCAAATTGGGTTAGAACCCAACTTCAAATCACAGAACACGTTGCAAACAACAACAAATGTTTTCCTGCATCGCTTTCCTTATGGCAGCCCTTTGCCAGGCACAACCACCAATTTGGGGTGGGCAAAGTGGACTGCACCAGGGTTGAGCAGCTGTGAACCCTACCCGTGCCACTGCTCACAGCCAGCACACACAGATGCACCTCCAGCATGCGACTCCTAACAGATGCTGCTAATGCATTTAAAAGCAATATTTTTTGTTTTGTTTTTTTGTAGTGTTTGGACAGCAGAAACTGTGTGCAAGGTACTCAAAGCTAACATCCAGGACAAAGTTCTCGACCCAAACAACAAAGGCTCAGAGGATGAGGACATCTTTCCTTATCCCTGTCTACAGGTGTGGGTTAATCTGACAGCCTCAGGACAAGAGGTTATGCTGTATCAGACTGAAGATACACTGGAAAGAAATCCTAAGGTACTTACAACACAGATTGAATAATCTCTCTCTGCAGCTATCTAACACCTTTGAGGAGAAGCGGTGATTGTTTTTAAAGCAAGCAGCAGAGTAGGAGTAGGAGTTGTTCCTCTTTTACATGTTAATGTCTGTGCTTAGATGAAGGCATTCAAACAACATTCCAGAAATTACACAATTTGGGATTTTGTTTTAAACATTACATCAAACTTTATGTTCATACTTGTTTAGCAATTACACCAACTAAACATGAATATTTAATATTTCTGAACATTTAAAAATACGTAAGTCTTCAAGTTGAAGAATAATGGTAAGAAATAGTTTTTAAGCTGTGGTTTGCTCAGCTGCTCATTGAATTATGACAGTAGAGACCTGAAGTTAAAAATTGTTTTAAGAGCATAAATCCCAGTGTTACTTCCATTTTGGGTGTATGATATGGAGCAGGGAATAAAGAAAGCAGAGAAAGAGGAAGGGGAAGTGAGGTTACTATTGTGAACATAATGCATGTTTCAGACAGAAAGCAGAAACAAGTCTGTAATTATGGAAGATAATCACCCAGAAAACTCATTTGTCTTTGGTTTGGTCTGCAACTGTTTCCGGCCAGCATGGCAGCAGAAACCTGGACTCCAGGGGCAGGCAGTGGCAGTGTAGGAAGCGCCTGTGTAATGCAGAGACTCTGGGTGTTGCAGTAGAGGAACCTTGGTCAGGCGTTTGAGGGATCTCTTCCCCAGAGGAAGAGTACAGACCGTTGGCGGGATGGAAACATGGGTGCACAGTATTCATTGGGCTTTTGAGGGGTGGGAAAGATTGGGGATGGGGAAAAAGTAGGGTGTTAGCCTTTTGTTTCTGCTTGGGAATCAGCAAAGAGCTCAACATTTTCAGGCTTGCTCCCCCACAACCAGAAGTGTTCCTACACGTGCACTGTCCCAAACAAGGTCAGGTTCAGCTCAGTTCTAAAACCACGAATATTTCGGAGGCCTTATTCCAGCTCAACACTCTCTAAAGGGGACAAAGTGAAATTCAGATCTTGGATGTCCAAGACTGAAGCACTTTCAGAACCCAAAACAAACATGCTCAGACTACAACTACTCATCTTCTTCACAAAATTCTATAGATTAGAGTTTCACACAGTACAAACCTGACAGCATAAAACACTTAAGCTGAAGTGAATTTTGCTAGCTAGCATCTATCTTTATAGTAACTGTCTCAGGGAAAGCTACATAGAGTGGAGAGGCAAAGCAGAAACTGCCCACTGTAGATTGAAACAAGAGTCTTGTTCACTGCAAGAGGCAGCGATTTGCTGATTTCCCAACTACTGTTTGCATTACTGCAAGCACAAGTCTGCAGGTTAGGAACCGTCCCCTTTCAGCTTTGGCCAGTTTCCAACTTAAGACACCTAAGCATTATTATGTGTGCAAAATAATATTGCAGAAAAGAAACTTATGAACAAACACCAAAAAAAAAAAAAAGACTATGCTTCAAAATCTAGTTGCATTTCCACTGGAGACTAAATAACTTTGCATTATTACTGTGGCCCAAAATAGTTCCGTGTTACGAGGACGAGTAGGCAGTCTCCAGCAGCCACGCTTTCCTTTTACTTGTTTCTGCGTTACAACTAGAGGTGCACAATGAAGCAACTTCGTTTTCCTGCAGACTGACAAGCCAGCTGTGAGTCTCTGCACAACCAACACATTCCTGCTGTGGCTGGTACCTTGAAGCTCTGTGAGGAATCTGAGCTTGGCACTGTAATAATAAAGTGACATGACCAAAGACTGCAGGTTTATTTCAAACACACATGTATTATTGGTTTCCAACAACATTACTCCAACCAGTAAATCTGCAGACTGGGGGCATAGACATGCTGTCAGAAACAAGGAAGCACGTCAAATGGGTTATGGTCATAAGGAAACCAAGATTATCTCCAGGGATGCTAGCCAAATCACATAGGATTTTGTCAGTACTAGCATGTTTGTTTTACTCAATTTAACTCAGCTACAAACCCTGCATTAGAGTGTCCGTTACAACGAATCACCTTGATTTCTATTCCAGTGCTCGTACGTCCCAGGCAAGTCGGAGAACTCTCAAGAAGTTAAAGCACGAATAGAAAAAATTGCAAGCAATTTCAAAAAATACCAGACTTTTCCATGCTACTATGACCCAGGAGGAACGCAGACCAACGTCATTTTAACCAGACTTTACCCCCCAAAAGGCCTCCTCTTTGCTTTCCTTTGGCCGACGCTCATGTTTACTGGTGGATGTCTCATTATCGTTCTGGTGAAAATCAGTCAGTATTTTTCCATTCTTTCTGCTTGGCAGTAGAAAATCAATATCTCGCATAAGTTGTTGCAAGATATTAAAGTGCCTTTGTTCTGCCTGTCTTTATCTGCATTTTGTGACTTTTAGTATACCAGGTGTCAATCCAAGGGCAGGCATTTCAGAAAACTGAATGGCACCCACTATGGATGGCAATCCACTACATGTGTACGAAAAATAAAACTGATTGCCACGAATGCCTGCAAATACCTCGTAAGAGCACAGACTGAGCTACTATAATTTCCTTGGGTTTTCTGAGGTACAGTTCCTTTACAGAGCTACAATCCAAGTTCACTACTGAACTCCTGTTCCACGTTTTAGACAGGGTCCTAATTTTCTGTCTGGTTGACCCCAATTGGTGTCGGATCCATACGCATAATTTCTGGCAGACACATCCTTTATGTACTTCATTACTGGTACAGTTATATATTCATGGGATACTCCTCCTGTCTGTTGAGAAAAGAAGTTTTGTTCTGGTCCAAAGAGATATTGGTTATCATGGATTTCTGCTTTTGGGAAAGGGGAGGGGGAAAAGCACCTGAAAACAAAATATTCACACACAGACATTACAAAGTCTGCACTCTAAACGTCTAGCACCCATTGTATATGATGAAATATACACATAAAGTGTAGGGTATTGCAAAGCAGGTTATAACAGAAGTAAGTTTTTGTATTTCACTCAAAACTTAACTTTACTTTACTTTGAAACAAGTGTACCACTCAAGGAAGGCTGCCTGCCTGCCATTTGCATGTATTATAAAACTGTTAAGGAAAGGAAGTCACGATATAAAGAATATGGTCATATATTAGAAAATAAACATGTCTGACTAAATACAGAAATCTAACGTAACCACAGCGGTTTGCATGCTTAGCATGAAGATATTTTACAACAGACATATTTGTTTCTAGTGCCAAGACTCTTAGGAATGCTCTGATGCATGTATGGACACATTATCTGTTCTCTGAAAATAACTCCGTTTCAGCTAATTTTCAAATCGCTACTGGACACAGGAGGAACATAAGATACTTCTTGCATGCTATATTTGACTGGAACTTCGGACACAACTAGTACAAGCTCTTTCATCACCCAGCTGATGAACCACTTAGCAGCTATCATTCACAGGAAAACTTCTGGGCTTAGATACAAATCTGAATTCATTAAACTGCAGTGGAAACTTATTCTCATTAATGTGGTACAGTTCTCTATTGTTTATTGTAGAAAAGAGGAAGGCTAAAATGTTAAACCATTACATGCATTTTCCAACATTACTAATGAAACCGTGTCAGAATTTGCTTTTCATCATGATCAGCAAATCAAAATTAGACGAGATTAGCACAAAATAGCAGTTATTAACATCAGCAACACTTATTAAACATACAGCCTGACACCTGTTGAAGCTAATGCACTGTACTGGTACCAAAGGAGGCGAGTAAGCTAGCTATAAATAGACAGAGAGGTTCTTTCAAAGTTTTACACAAGTTTTGTTCTCCAATATAATAGCATTTCTTATCTGGGCAGGAGATATTCCAAGTGAAAACAGGTGGTGCAGGGGAAAAAAACACACATAAATTAGGATGCTGTATTTTTGGGGACTGTCACCAAACTCAGCTTCCTCTTCTGCCCAAATGAAACAGGGATTTAAATGCAAAAAGCCAAATATTCTAATGTAGAAAATATACAAACAAAATGTATAGGCACCACAGAAGTCTGTTCTTTTTTTAAAATAATGCTTTGCCCATGTATACAGTGCTGATTATTTTCTACAGTCCTGAGAAAGTTTAAAGTCATTAATATTCTTTCCCCTTCACACTTTCTCTTAAAGTTGAAACTGAGTGTGCCAGGTTGCTGAATTACTCTTAAGATTTTGTAAACATTTTTCTATTGTTTTCCATCTACAGAAGTTGTAATTCACCAGAGAAATGAGTTTTAATAACACTCTCTATGCTTCTTACAACAGCACACAAAGAAGCTATGTAGCCTTTGGGGGTTTTTGCTGTTTTATTTTTTTTATATATATATTATTGGATTATACCATCAAGTCTACAATACATCTGATAAATAAACCACTATTTTTCTGAGATCCAGCAAAACACTTCCTATAAGAAGTGCTTCAATACAAGCAGTGACCACTGCAGTGACAGATGTACACAACTCGCATTCTCAAGGTGGAGTAGATGATACAGATATATATTACAATGTTACAACTCCTGCCAGGAAAGAGAAGTGACAGTACAAGTAGCTAGAGATTAAAGTCATATTTGACTACACATAGCTTTTACCAGCACTGATGCTTAGACTCAGGCACAGTAATAGTGCTTGAGTTGACGGGAACATGCAAGGAACACATGAAAAAAGGGGATAAATTTCAGACCCTGATGAATACGTCAGTTATGTAGGCCCTTTACATGTCTATATGAATAATATTGTTTTGCTGAAACTATTAAAAGTCCTATTTTTCAAGCACTCGGCACAGACTCTCAAGAGTAGTTTTTCTTCTTGATGCCAAATAAAGCTTGGAAGTAGTGATTCTACTGTTGGCAGATGGAAAAGAACAAGAACTCCAGCACTATTTCTGAGGGAACTAGAATTTCTCCCAGGCTATTCCCCCCCCACCCCTCCCCGACTGCAAAAGGTTGTAAAAGGTTGTAACATGAAGCTTATCCCACAACTGGGAAGCTATTTTTCTGGATAAGATAGATTCAGCTTTTCATAAGATCACCTTTCTTCATCTTTGAGGAGGCAGCAATAATGGCAGCTTAAGAGGAACCTGTGGGGCATGGATTTGTTAAGACACCATCTGTGAGACACCAGCATGTTCTTAATGTACATAAACATAGCAGGTACCTTCTGGCTACGGCTGACGATTTTGATTTAAGTGTCCTGATGACTGGTGCTATTTGTATCACCTCATCCTCGAAGTAGCAACAGGGCAGTTAACACAAAGACTCTGGTCCCCAGAGATTCCTCACTCACTGCATGAACCCACTACACTTGACAACCAAATACCTTCTAGGTGAGTAACTGGTACTTCGTTCTAAGTTTTTTGTTGGTTTTTTTTGTTTGTTTGTCAAATACACAAACTGAGCTGAAGTCAGAAAATACTTCAAAACAGGAAAAAAAAAAAATATAAGTATTGGAGGCAGGTATCCTTTGTTGACAATGAAAAGTGCTGGTGGCTGGCACACAGGGTGCAGGCCAGCCATACAAACCCCATTCAAGAAACAAACTTGGTCTATAAGTACATAGCTGTTCTCAGTCCTAAGGTGAAATGGGGAATCATCTCAGATGTTCCTCAGAAGCTCAAGGGCATAAGGCGAACATCAGAGGATCTGCAGAACTGCTCTTCCCACCCCCCCCCGAAGTATTTGTAAACAGTAAAACAGTAAACATACTAAAAATGCTTGTAGGGGGGTTTGTTGTTGCTGTTCAGTTCTCCTGAAGCAAGGTTTCTTTTACTGTGCTGCTATAAGACTTAAGTGTCAGCTTTGATAAATATAAGTTGTATTGGGGAGTTGCAATATTAGATGTTTTTCTCCTTGTTGACCCTAATTCTCCACACTCTAAAGAGCATTAACAGAAAGGAAAAAGGCAGCAAAGATCAGATAGAGGTGGCTATACTCAACTTCCACATAAAATAGTCAGTGAAATACAGATTAAAGAAAGGGTCTATTTATTATTATGCTCCACTAGAAGAAATAGCAATGGAAAAAAAAAATCCTGTCAAAGCTGAAGGACTGACAAGTTGTTCTTTCAAAGCTTCCTAAAAATATCTATACGTGCCTTAAATAAATAGAAGTAGTCTCATTACACCCTGCACTTCTTTCCCTAGAAGCGTTATATGACATTTGCACCGAAATTAAGCTGTCATATGGGTACGAACACTCACACGCTGCCATATCCAAACTAGCACAGGTATGTTCCCTTTTCTCTTTGATCACATACCTCTATCTAAAATAAATCCAAAAAGCCAGTGTTATCTTTGCTAGATAAGGCAATTACAGTAATGCGTATTTAGGAAATCCAACTTTTTAAAGATGTACTTTCTACTTCTTACATCTTATAATTCCAGGCAAATTTTGAGAAAGTCTTAGCATGCTGAACAAAGTTATTCTGCATTCAGCACCCAGAGCAACTAAGGAGTGCACCTGAAAATATTTCAACTTTAGCCAAAAGATAACACAAGATTAATATTAGAGATGGGAGCAGGCGAGAGAGTTGTTTGTAAGGCTCCATCTCTTCAGTGAAATGTTAGTCTCACACTTGGAAAAACACAACTTGAATGAAGTAAATATAGGCTGTTCAGTCCAATCAAACTCAAGGTCATTCTGTTATAAACTCTTTGAACAGTCTTTAAATAATTTCATTCATATGTTTTGAAGTCTGATGAGACAGTGCAATGTATTAAAGAGGTGTCTCCAAAAAAAGCTCAAAGATAGAGGTTGAGCAAAAGAATCCTGTTTCATGCACCTATTGGTTTATATTTCACTAAAGCACTGCATAATTTTCACTCTGCTGGAGCATTTCAAAACATTGGGCATGCTTATTTGTAAAGTAAAAGAAGAAAGAATTCTTGACTTCCTTTCGGACACTACTCTTGGTAATCATGTGACCCCTAAGTCAATAGGGCTGTCAGCCTCAGCAGCCTGAAACCATCAGACTGGACTTTAAGCCTAGTCTACAGAAAATAATTCCCACCTCTTGGCTCATGAAATAGTTGTAATGAACAAATGCCTCCAATTAATTATTCTTATGCTATGTAAACTGACAGAAAGATGATGATTGGACAGACCTCAAAGTTGAAATACCCTCTGATTTTCGGGGAGGAAAGCCCCACAACCATGGCTGAATCGCTTATACCCAGAGTCATCTGAAGACTGTCCCTACTGCAGCCTATAAAGTCCCAGCTAGGATGAAACAGAAAAGCAATGTGAGTAAATAAACTATCTGGCCTGTCTAGAGTTTTGGCACCACAGTTTTTGCCCTTACCGCACTTTTTATTTTAAAGAATAAATTAAACTTGCTACGTAGAGGTACTGTTGTGTGAGTAAACGTTTGCTGCCTTTACTTAAACATACTGTTGTTTTTTCCTATGATCCCAATGCTAATACCAAGAGTAGGGAAACTAACAACCTTTTCTTCGTATCTGCCAATGACTGGACCGGGGAGTTACAACTGCAAAACCTAGTTGTCTGGCTAACCAAGGGAGACTTGAACTCCTAAAGGTGAGAGAACTGAGGTGATTCACTGCTGACACAGAGACCACAGCAACAGCTGATCAAGATTCCTCTTTCTCCAGCTCTGACCTTATCGCATCAAACTTTTTTCCTCGGACTTGACATGAAAGAATAGCTAGCCCTTTAAAGGAATACTTGCATGGTTGTTTTGGGAGTGGGTGTTGGTTTCAGTTTTTTAAGTCTTCTACACATGCACGTTTATCAGATGGACTGTGAGAACAGAAATGAAACTTGTATGAGAAATTCTGTATCAAGCAGTTAATTCAGAACACAGAACTGAGGCAACTGCATAAAGAAACACATTAATATAAGCTTTTACACAGCTCATAAAAGTTTTAATCGGCCTTTCCACAGATAAAAATTTGAAAAGTCTCCTTTGTTCCTTTTATAGCTACTGATGTTCCCCTCTATAGTCACTGAAATGCTTCTTCATGCCTCACTAGTGGACAGGAAATAATTCATTGCCTTCTCAACTGCTTTCAGTAAAGCAATGAATTAGCACAAATGAATAGAACTTTTAAAGGTGTTAAAATATGGTACAATCAATCATATTACCTGAACTTGAATAACGTACCATTTACTTTTCAGAAGTAGCACGTTAATGTGGAGATTCAACACATGAAGCAAATTCAAGTACATTCCCACACATCAAAAAGATCATTTGGGGTTCTTCATGGTCGGGTCAAAGCACTATCTGTTATTCGACTCTTGCCCAAAGAACTCAATACAAGCAAATAATTTACATTGGAAGAATCAAGTCGTCTTGGCTGCCATGCCCTGCCTGCATCCGCACAACATTCTCAACTTCCCAATATTTTTGCATTGTACTTTGAGGCAGATTAGCTGGCCTGAGAACAAGACAAAATTGCCCAACCAACTGTAATGGTTCCTGGCAGCTTCTGTTCCATAAAGTTTTAAGTGCCGCACTCAGGAGTCTTTTCCAGAGGAGTGGAACATGCTGCCAACATCCTTCAAGTACACGCTTAGTGCAAGCTTAGGAACTGATCTATACAAGGTAGCTTTATTCCCCCCAAAATTGCTACCCTAGGGGGCACTTGGGCATTTTCTTAATGAATACAGTTCTTTAACTGTGCCCTACTGTCTGTGCTTTATGCATGGGACCTCTTGCCTTTGGTATAGCGTAGCAATGTATATTAGAAGATTGGGTCTGCCACTGGAGATGAGGAAAGTGAAGTGAGTTTTTGGCTCAGATGCGAGCCATGTACATAAGCTGCTCCTTGCTGTGGCTCAGTCTGCAGCGTTCTGAGGCATCAGCTCAGGAAAAGCCATGCCTTCTACAGCACAGTGATGAGAAATATCAGTGTAAACTGTACTGTTACTACTGACTTCAGCAGAAGCATCAAGTATTTAATTGAATTGTAGCTGACTGACTTAGCAGCAGCTTCAGGTCAGGGCTGCTGAGTGACACTTCATTTTTGCCACAGGTCAAGAAGGCATTGAATACAGATGATCAGATCCCAGTCTTTGTCACATCTACCTCCCAGAAGTCACACAGTAAATTGGGTTCAGAGATCTGCAAAACTATTTGGTCTTTCTAATAGCTGAAACATCAGTTGTTTTTCCAGGGCATTTAAATATGCACTACATAAATAGCAATAGAGAAACCTGCAAATAGAAGACACATTATAGAGAGAGACACAGATTACACTGAACTGGTGAGGCAGACCAAAGCCAAGAAAAGGATTTAAGGCAATGGAGTCAATAAACTGTTGGAATAATATCACACTATTTGTCTCATAAATGAGGCTTAATGTAAGAGGATAAAAAGCAGATGCTTCACCAGCAGATATTACTACAGTGTAAGTGTATTAGTGTTGACTTAGTGACATGTTTGAGTTATGGACTGTGCTGAAATGCCAAAACATTATGAATTTGTTTCAGAACGACTGTTATCAAGTTTGCTTGAAGCTATTAAATAATCCTAATTATTTCCGCTAGTACTGAAAAATAGATAAAATGCATTTAATGTCAGCAACCATACAACACCTGCATGACAAAACTGGTTTTTTTTTTGTTGGATGTTTTTCCAAACATTCTCTACACAACACTGCCTAAAAGCCAATTGCTTTCAAATCACCAGAATATTCCACCTGGACTAAAGACTGCACGTACACTGTGGAAGTTCTGGAAATCTTTGAGAGAAATACAAGAACAATAGTCCTGACAGCAGAGGTCATCTAACACCTTCACCAATACACTCCAGTCTCAGAAATGTGCCTTCTCATGGATGAAAAAAAGTACTGCACGTGTCAGAATGAAGGAGCCCAAAATGCAAATAAGAGACAGAAGAGCCTTACAACAAAAAACTTCAATTGACCAAAAAAAGCCTCCACTATTGGTATATGCGTTGTGGCAACAGAGAATTTAAGAGAGTTTAAAGCAAGCTGGGTTTTTCTGTCACAGCCACTTTAAAAGTTCAATGAATGGATCAATACAGGAAGTCTAATGCCCAGCTGGTTCTTCACTGGAAAGCAGGATTCTTTTAGAAGTTATGAATAAAACCTACAGTAGCTGTTTTGGAACAAGATTAACAACTTGCTTGTTCCATTGTTTTACATTCTGAAAATCAGCACTGTTTAGGTTCATGTTTGCACAGAATTTATATACATGGAAATGCAGCAAATCACCCATTCAGCTGACATTTAAAGTCTCTCAGATGGTGTTGAGAGCAAGTATTTTATACAGCTTTAAAATATCAAGATTCTACAGGAAGGTAATATAAAAAAAAGAATGAAATTTAAAGACTCAAACTGATGACACTTCATGATCACAAATCATAGAAGTATACAGGAATATACTTATGACTATAAAGATCAGAAAAATTATTTCTCAGAGGACAAAAATGAATTCAGAACAAGAAGAAACAACAGATAAAGTGTAATTCTGTTACCCCAGTCTGCTCAACTCAACCTAATTCCACTTCAAAAGCAAATACTGACACCTGATCAAAGTAAGCAGAAAGATGAATTCAGAAACTAAGAATTTATCTGGCTGCCAAAAATGCAGGTACAAATCTCAGCTGTAAGAATTAATAAACACTTTTTCCAGCTTCAAGAGCTCAGTGACTAAAAGACACACAATTAATGCCACGCCACCATTCGCCCGTGTCTCACTGCGGTTGAAACAATTCCATACAGGAGACAAATAGCATTTAGCAGTCTGTGTCTGCCTCCCTAGTAGCTGAAAATACAAGCAAAACTGGTGTCCATCTAAGCTGCTACTGCAAAGCAGCCGTGCTTTCTCCAAAGTCCTACCCCTGGCAGGCTATATCACAACACTATCTAGAAGCAAATTTGCAACAGAACAAGAACAGCTCGAAAACAGAACAAGATATTTACTCTGCTGGAAGTGGCAGAGTTTAGGGGAAAAAACAACACCAAAACAAACACAAAAACAAATAACAAGGAAAAACCACTCTAAACACCCCCTAAACAAACAAAAAAATTCCAACAAAACTAAAACCTTCCAAAACCAAAGCCATAAAACCACCATACACGTCACCAGATGCTTCACATTATCACCGACAAGATGGGTACAAGGGAAGTTATGAAAAGGATGAAAAATATGACAGTAAATTTATCACTAGTAAACTAATCAGATAAAAGCACTTTGCAAATCTAGTTGTAAGAGCTCAGACATCACCAACAGAAGGAAGAAGAATCTCTAACCTCCCTCTTGGAATGCTACTAATTTTTGTACATTACTGAGTATTAACACATATTCTACAAAGTTGTACAGAGCTGTCATTCTCCTAATCCCAATTTCTGCCAATTTACCTCACCCACTGTGAAAACGCAGAGTCCCCAGCTGCATACCCCTAACCAGAGCAATATATCACCAGATTCAGCTGACAGTACAGCATATTTCCATGGATTTTTTTAAAGTGGACTTTTAACAGCAATTTCAACTGTATGATATTTCCTTACTTTGGTTATAAAATGTCAAGTCCAGTAGTTCCAAAACAAAAACTAACAAAGTACTGCAGCTACTGTTTCCAACATTCCCACTAGGAAAGTTTTGCTAATGAAAGCACAAGTGGGGTTTTTTTTTGTTTGGCTTATTGTGGGTTTTTGAAAAAGCAAAGCTGACTAGCTGGGGGGTGGTGTGCACTAGTTTTTGGGTGGGCAAAGAACGGTGAAGAGGAAATCATTTTAAAATTGGCTCATTTCTCAAACTGTTGGGCTTTTTTTCCATAATTCATTCTATTATATTTCTGTTCAGGAAAGCTAGGCTGGGTGGCCTATACATTCTCTTTTCCCCACACCACATTATGGATACAGTAATCGCTCGTCCCAAATTTCCCCTGTTCTCAGAAATAAATTCTTGCAGCTAAAAGTTAGCACAGATTTAGCCCTCAATAGTGATTTTCATCAGGCACTATGAATTCCATCACGTCTGAACTATCTAAATATTTTTTATCCGTTATTCCCATCTGTGCTTCTCTTTCCTTGAGGTAATTAATTGTTTGAAATAACAAGTCACATAAACTGTTTTTTGAAGGCTAAAGGAAGAAGCAGCCATTACTTCAGCCCTGATTCACTCAGCACTCACGATCGTTGTCTGTTGTCTTTCTCATTTCCAGTGTATTTTTAGAGTCTTTTATTGCCTTCTCTTAAGTCCCTTGCCAGTTGTAATAACTCACCTCGCACCTTGGCCTTTCTGATCTTATCCCAACATGCTGCCACTGTTTCATCTGTATTATTCTCTTACAGTGCTTATCTTCCCGAACAATCAGGATCATTGCCTGCTCTTTGCAGCAGTGACCAGCTTTCTTAATATTATCTTCCCAGAAGACTACATATCATCTTCCCAAGCCTGCTGAAATCTCTTTTTTGAAGCCCATTCTCATAATGTTACTGCTCTTCTTTCTTCATGTAGGACTGTGAATTCTGTCATTTAACAAATGCCTTCACCTAACACTGTCACCCTCCCTCAGTCCATACCAAAATTACACAGTTCTGAACAAATAAAATTGATAACTCCTGGTTTATTAGTAAATTCTTGAACTTTACCTGCATCTAGTATTATCAGTTGTATCTTAATATTAAATCCACTGCCTAACGGACAGAAAGAGCTATTTATTACACTTAGTATGTTTATGGCCAGTAAAAATGTTGACATTCGATGAAGACAAAACAGAAATATCAAAATAAAGCACATATTTCAAAGAGGTCAAAGATCTACAGATACTGCAGTCTGGCAAAATAAAATTTAAGGGCTGAACAACACAAACTAGTGTTCAGCAATCTTTTTGGTTTCACAATGAGAGAAAACATTAGTAACAGCCTCTTCGACTGATGTCACAGAACTACTCTCCTGACTGATCCAAGAGCCTCAAGATCCAGCTAGCGTGAAAATAAGACAAACTTTTGACGTCCTTAGCTGTACCTGCAGTAATAAATGTAATATTTACTGTTTGAATATGGTAGAAAATGGTGTTTGAGTATTGCCAGTGGCAATCCTTCAGAGTAACTATTTACACAGACTACAGTCCACATACACACACCCCCTCCCAAGCCCCTCTGCACCTCTCATCAGGCAACTACAAACAATAAGGAAAAAGAACACCATTTTTGGCAGAAGTTACAAGTGGGCAGTAAGACACATTTGGTTTAGGTAATACTAAGTTGCTCTCCAGTTCCATTAAAACTATGAACGCAGTTGAAGAGATAAGCAGAATTAATGCAGAGTTTTCATCAGAGATTGGAGAGCATATCCTGTATTCCAATACTTCTTTTTAATCACGAAAAGAGTGGGATTTTTCTTTTGTGTTTATACGCAACTTGAGCGGAAACAAATGGGACTCTCGCCTTCCCTAAGTAAGCGGGACTGGGGCTATCTATTTTTTGTACTTATTTTCCTCTTTCTGCTCAGATTTATCTTACTGTTTTGTGGGGTTCCATTTTGCACTGATTTCTTGTTCTGTTCTCCACATTTTCTCACTTCAATGACTTCCCTCCTGCACAATTCATTTCATAAGGAAATTCAGGCTATAAATTCCAAAGGAAGACATCTATAACGCCATTCATTTGTATGCAAAGAAAATAGCTGAACAAAGGGTGTATGCAAAAGAAAAACTGCAAAGAAAGAAGTCTATTTCACATGACCATTCTACATCGTAGAAATTTATCATTTAACATACAAATATTATACAAAATCTACTCCAGTTTTGCCTCTCTGATCTTTTATCCTTCAGTAAAAACGACTTTAATAGATAACAGTCAAGAAGACTGACTTGAAAAATGTTAGCCAGCTCAAATTAAAGTTAGAAAAACCCTATTGTGTTGAATTCAGAGAATAATACAGAATAGTTTACATTTTTACAGCCTTTAACCACATATTACTACTTTAAGAAGAGACCCACATCACTTCAACTAACTTTTTAATATAGCACTAGTGGACCCCAGTAAAACACTCCTCTAACATGTTGCTCAACGACAAGAGGAGTCAACTGTGTGCATCAGGCACAAGTATTGCAGCCTCCTGCGATACAATTAGGATTTTTTTTCTTTTGTAAGTCAGGTCATTTCCCTTGCTCTCTGTCTCCCAAAAGAGAAAACCAGCATCTACTGTACCTGTTCAATGTGTAACAAGACTAATCAACACAACAAGTTAAACACCGATTCCAACCTTGACACCTATCATTAATCACGATGATTTCCACATAAAATCTCAACTTCCATTTCTAATCTTTTCTGCATTACTGCTGCAGTGTCATTTGAAATATGGTATTGCTGGGTGGGTTTAAAATTTTAGTGTAATGTCTTCTGACAGGCATTTATACGAAAAGTTCACCAAAAAAAAGAAAATCCTATGCAATACCACTAGGGCAAAGATCCAATATGCAACATACAAAAAACAAACAAAAAATGCCCCAAAGTTCCTTTTTCTAAGCAAACAGTTGATATACTCTATGTCTGGGAAGAAAAGTTACGATAAACCTCTTCCTCCATAGTACAAACCATAACATTTCCATTTTCTTTCTTTACATCCAATAAAACTCTCCAATATATTGCATCCTACTGGTCCTTTGCTCAAGAAATCAAAGCTACTCTGAGAACAATCTACTGCTTTTACATTATGTAACCTCTTTTTCTTATATACTGCCAGGCAGCTATGGCTTGATAATACGGTGCTCTTGAGAACCAAGAGATTTTGGCCTCAGAGTCTTGTCCTATCTAATCCTGAGAAGAGAGTCAATGAGGGCACTAATTCTTGGTCAGGCTGCTGAATCTCCCTCAGTTCTGAAACAGTCCTTAAAATGCTTGAGCATGTCAACAGGTTGAAAGTTATCCGTCCCAAAATACCTAAATCCCTGATTACTGGAGTGCTCTGGTAGCCGAGTCAGCCAATTTGATTTAACAGCTTTTCCTGAGGGGACAGACACATCTCTCCCCTCTTCCTACATGCACAATGTTTTCCTTATGAGGTTAGTTTTAGACCAGTCTAGCTCTTAACGTAACAGAAGGGTGCTGTGGCATTCAACAGACTTCACACATGTGAAAAGTTAGCTTTCAGCGTGGACTTTAAACACCTACTGCCACTAAAATCCAGGTTAATATTTTCCAGAGTAGTCTGGGAATTTCTGCATTCAAACAGAACCCCACCTCTTCCCCTGAGGTAGGTTAATTAGGGAAGTAAAGACCTGCTGATCTCTCCTTCCCAATATGCACACATTGCCAAAAATCCAATTAGTTTAAATTAGCAGAAGACATTATTATTAATCAAATGGATGACTAGGAAAAAGCAATCAATCTAATCCTGCTCAAAACTCTAGCAAAGATTTCATTCAGACGTTCATCAGCTCTCTTCGTCAAAGGCTGCACCCAAGCAGAATGTTTTCTGTTAGATAAACACAAGTTGCTTTACAAAGCCCAGTAATCAGAAGGCAGCCATTAGACTTCATTTCTCAAGTCAGCTCTTGCTGGCTGGTAGCTTGCACAATTTACTTCTTAATGCATTCTGAGAAGCAGCATGTAATAAGCCATTCTGACATGTATTTATTGGGTGCTCTTCACAGCAAAATGCTGTTAAATTGCTCCCTAGGCACCAAACTTTTCACCATCAATATTTCCAAACTGCAAACTTGAAGATCCTTCAGCTCTAAAAACTCCAAGTCTGCACTATGTATATTAAAAGTACATTGAAATATAGCCTTATTGTGATATAAGGTAAACTTTGGTGGAAGGAGAATTGCTGCAAACTACACTATATGACATGTATTCTCACAGTATTTTAAGCTTTTTTAAAACAGAATCATTTTGAAATAGGGCTTTCAAAATTATAATGAGTATAAATAATTGCATATAGCACCAAATAAAGAACAAAATGTGTTAAGAGGTGGATTGGAATAATTTCTTTGGCCCATATAACTTGCAGTGTTTGCTATTTGCATAGCAAACATAGGAAAACAATTTAATGCAGAACACTGCATCCTTCTTTTTTGCAGTTGGTGAACAGTGCAGGAATAGCAATGAGCATCCATTGATGAGCACAGCTCCAGCCTGCCTGAAAATTAGGTCTGCAACAAGAGTTCTTTCACCTTGATCATTCAGGGATTCAGTCAGAGATGCATCAAATACTTGCTACTCTTAAAAAAACAAAAATCATTTCTTGTGAAAAAGGCAGATCCCAAATACCGTACTCTGCAGCAAAAGGTCCTGGCCAGTGACTGGGATATTGAAAAAGAAGTATACGTCTCCTTGTTTCCTTCCATCTCCTGTTAGCATGTTACAGTAAAGGCAGACAACAGGCACGCTAATACCTCCCAAGCACCGCAGCTGCCAGGCCGTGAGAAAAGCAGGGCCTTTTAACAACACACAGTGCTGAGAGTCACTTAGCCACTAATGCTGTCTCCCCAGTGCCTCCCGGCAGGCACAACTAGGTAAGAGGTAGATAGGTTTTCATTGAAATCACTGAGGATACTCGGGTGTTTACAAGAGATTTGCATTTACGACATTTCATGTTGGATGACTGAGGAAGGTACACTCTAAAAGTTTATTTCCAAGTTTAATGAATTCGATAAAGTGTCATTAACTTTTTGTTCCTTGATTTCATTAGCTGCTCAAATCTTCCTCTTGCAACCGAGCCTAGGAACCCCATGCAGAGACCAAGATGTCCCCATTGGAAAGATTAACATAACAAGTTTTTTTTCTTTCTTCTCTTTATTACTACACTGAGCAAGTGACTTCTCATACATAGCTCAAAATTTGAAAGTTCTTTTATTGCTTGAACCCTCAATCTGCCCAGAATCATGCCTCAATTCAAGGATGTGACAGGTTGCCAAAAGTCTCAAAGGCCAGCATACTACTCTTCCAGAGTCTTCACAGATGCATGCAGTGCTGCAGGCACGAACCTCCAGTGCAGCAGTTTGAAATGGCATTATTACCTGGTAAAACCAATCGAACAGTTACTTTGATCTGAAAGTTGAATAGTACTGCAGCTGATACCTGTATATACACAATGAGAGATCTCAGGGGAGGATCACAGCTATACCACAGTCATCAGATCTTAGCCCAACACACCTGTATACCGCTATGTGAATCCACTAAGTCTGCTACAAATATCTTCATATATAATTCATTCTGCACCTGTAATGGAATTACTTCAACAGTTAAGCTCTTTCAGATGTGCGGCCAATATTAAATAGCCTGGCTATTTGCAGTCTTTTTTTTTTTTCTTATTTTTTTAAATACATTTTTGAGCTGACTCAAATCTAAAAGCAAAATCTTGCATGGAGGATTATCAGCAGTATTTGTGACATTCTATTATAGCCTTTCAATCCATAAACAAATTTCTGAATTACAGTAGAAACAAACATAGCATCATCATCTGTTATAGATACAGTCATTACAATATTTCAAAAAGAGAGCCTTCTTCCACTTCTTAACCCAAGTAAATTATGACCGTTTAAAAAACAGATGTCATCCTTATTTCTGTTACTGTCATTATGAAATTTTGTCTTCAAATACAGATTATGCTTAACTCAAGCAAGAATAAACACTTCCTGGGAAGAAACGTTCAGGAAAACTTGCTGAAGTTTTAACCCCTTCAAAATCTGGTAGGCGAGAATAGCGCTGAAGCAGAAATTTCCATGCAACCAAAACTATTTGTAGTCATGACTAAAAGTATTAAAAAAAAAAAAAAAGGGGGGGGAGTTGATAACATGTAGACATGGCATTTGTTAATGGACTAACGGCAGACATGCAAAAGGATAAAACAAAACTGTGAAGTAGTTAACTATGAAATCAAAACTCCAAAACATCTGTGACTGGAGTCCCATGAGAGGCAGCACCAGGTTCTCCTTCAATGCCAAATCAACTTCTCAAACAACAGCTTGTGGGGAGAAGATTCCCATTAAGTTTGCTGCGATTGATATCCTGAGCTAATACACCTCTTAGCTATCTAACTGTCCACCCAAGGGCCACACTGTATCATTGTACCCTGCATAGCTCCAATGAGAGCAGTCCAGGGTAGGTCGGAAACAGGGAGCACTCAACTTGCACTTCCTTAACTGATATAAGAAAAAGATAGTTCTTAATGTACAGCAAACAAATTAAGAACAATCAATACTCATTACAACTAAGCATTGTATCTTCCCTGCCAAGTGGCAGGAGATAGGTTCTCCCATAAAGCCTTCTTAGCAAATGAGTTCTGTGCGGGGGTATGGTAACACTAATACAAAATCATTAAAAGAAATGTCTCCGGCAGACAGTTTTCTTGGCTTTCTCACATTATATTACTGGAAATTCAACAAGAAGCAAGGGCAAAAATTAATGAACTAATGAATTTAGAAAGGAAACACACACAAAGGTTAATATGAAGTTTAAGTTGCAGGTAAGAGATGAGGCTTTGCAATTTCAAACTCAACGATGGAGAATGAGGAAGTTAAATTATTGTTCATGCTTTACCTGGAAGATAGTGACCAAGACAGTTTTGTACACAGAGGACTTGAAACTGAGGATAAAGTTAAGCCATTCAGTAGTTATGACAGGGTCTTCTCCATTAAAATGTAGACACTGACTAGACTCCTTCAACATCTCGAAACTGAAATATCCATTTTATAATTCTCATAGCATGAACATCTCATGCAATTGTAACATTGATATTAAAAATGAAAAACTTTAATATTGTGCAAGCTGAAAAACTCTGAAGATATGATACAGTATTTTCAGCGTGGTATGACGCTGCAGCAAACAAGGTAGAAAATGCATAGCCATTTGTGATGATTCTCCCAAAATCAGGACCAAAAAAAAAGAAACATGCTTCTTTTGAGATTCCATCCCATGCTGTTGCTGCCTTCATCAGAAAAAAACACCAACTTTAATTCCTACACAGCAAACAGAATGGAGAAGTCTGCATTACTGTGCTTCCTTGCAGAAAAGCCAGTTGATTTAAGCTGAAAAAACATTTCATATAAAGGTTTTCAGAAGGGAGACTAAAGGCAGCTCACCTTAGTAGTTCTATAATTCACGAGGGCTCCTAAATCACCTGGAAACAACTCCGATTGTTGGCCTACAGAAAATGTATTCCCCTCCTGAACATGGAGAAACAAACTTGCTTCCAGGACATAAAAATGCTACCTGAGAGCCGCTTCAGAAAATTTCATTTGGCATGGGCGAGTTTGGGGTTTTTTTGTGCTGATTGTGGTGGTGTTGTTCAAGTAACACATAGGGGAGCCCTTTGATCTCTAGAACGCATTATTTAACATCAGTGTAACACTGGAGCAGGGAAAAGATATATGTTGGCAAAGTTGCACTGTGACAAATACTTGCATGGAATATTTCTTTGCCTGCCTCCTCTGCGTCTCTTCAAGCTTACAGTCCTTCGTCCTCCTTGGTTCCTTGGGCAACTTCATTCTTTACTTTATGATACTGCAATGTCATTACAGCATGATCCATCATTTAGAGCCCATATGACTTCCACTGTGGTTGACTGGTACACCTGTACCAGTTTACATACATTTCCACTGGAAAAGGGAGTGAAAACCTGAGATTGCCAGCAAGTGCATTTCTAGCCCTGGGTAATCTGGATCCTAGTAAGTATTATTATGAAATGGAAAGATTTATGTGATAAAAGATGGTCAAATCAAGAAATATGTCAGTGGCCTGTGGATAGCTTTACTTATCAGTGAGAGAAGCAAAAAGCAGTGAGAATGCCGACAGACATTGCTGTAGACAGGTGGAAAATAAGAGTCCGTCATAGCGCAGGCCTGACAGAGACAAAGGCTTAATAAATGCTAGCTTTAAGATTTCTAGTCAATATTTTCCTGATAAATTAAAGAAAAAATAAGAAAAAGGGACTTGTACATAATCTTGTTGAAAAATAAAGATACACATGAAAGACATAGATTTCTCATACCATTATCTCTCTTTCCCAAAAAGTCCTAAACTAAGGGCAACATTCTTTGTCATGAGAGGCAGTCAGGAGCAGCCAGAGTTTCTTGTGTCTCAGTTCTCCTCTTTCCTTGTGTCAGCAGCCCACTCTGCTGCCCCACCACTGCCACAGGACACCATGTTTTTCAGGCTCTCCTTAGACTGGAAAATTTTCCTGGCTGCTGCATAGCATTTATGTCGTCTTCTCCAGCAGCCTGAAGCCAGAAGGTATGTTCTCTGTGCAACCCTGTGTGGCTTAGAGATGGGAGGGCAGAGATCTGGGTGCACAGTACACTCATCTTTTAAAACAAACTCTTACCAAATCAGCATTTATTCAATTATAGGTCCCCACCAAACACCTCAAGACAGTAGCTTCTAATGCTACTTTGCTGTGCGTTTATGAAAGCATCAATATTCTTGGTTCCCAGTCCCAGAGCAGCTCAGATTGTGTAGACAAGGCTACATTTTGGTACACGTTACATTGAAGCTACAATTTTAAAATCAGCTTGTTTTTCAAAACTTGTTTAGCTGCTTGGGTAAGTCCACGGGAATTGTTCTAAGAGATCTAAGGCTACCAACAAAAGCCAATATTTGCAGAGGAGGAAGCATTTTTATTGGAGTCAATTGTATTATTGCAGTAGTAGAATTCAATTTAACTTAGTTTTCTGCATTTACAGCTCTGTATTAATGCCAAACACTATGAAATATAAGGGTTTTTAATGTAAGCTGGCTTATGAGAAGATGGTTTAGAGCCACATACAATTTTCCAGTTTCTGAGCCACAAGTCCATATATTGTTTTCTTAGTTCTTTATACTTACTGCTTTGCGTTCAGAGTTGAGGGCCCAGGATCTGAGGTCTTGGACAGTTGCTTCCCTTTGTCCGCTTACAAAGAACTACTGCAAGTAAACTCAGATTTTGCTTCTCGATTTGGACAACACAAGGAATTCCTTTGGCAATATTAGCTAGTTCAATTCGTAAAGAGCAGTGGATAAGCTTGCGAGTGCTACTTGTGTATGCAGTACTAGTACCTTAGTTTGCTTTGAATTTAACCATTTGCCAACTACTCAGTGCTTTATAGATGCACTAATACTATATAAAGATACTTGTTGCCAAGACGTTACTATCAACATTTGTCATAAAGAGTGTGCTAATGTAATACACATTTAACTTGCTTAGAAATACCTTTTTATAACATAGGATGGGGCTTGAAAACATGGACAACGTTACAGCACCACTGTAGGCTTACAAAGGGATATCAATGGGAATAGACAAGATACTGACTGTAGAAGCATGTACAGATAAAAGAAAGAAAACCCATGGAGAACTGGATTTACACAGCACAAATAAAAGTAGCTCAAATTCCAGATGTTACAGTTCTAGTCCAATTTGGTAAATAAAAGTTTAAGAATTAAGCTAAAAATACAAATACTTACAGAAATAAAATCATTGATAGGAAGACTTAACCAGAACACTGTCACACAGCCTCCTTCAGAAATTTAGTTTCTAGTGATTTTCTGCTCCCAAGTGACTTCCAAGTCAGACTCTAAGGAGCAGACAGTTGGTTTGATGCAAGAAGGTAACTGGACCACTCCAGCGGTTCAGAACACAGACTTGGTGCTTATTTTTTCAAGCTGTACATAGTTAATGCCTTCTTATGGAGTAGTTACAAAGTGTGAGAAATACATAAAGAGCTAGACTGCCTAAAAGCAAGCGATGTTTAACCTTAAAGAGGGTGTCAGAAGTGGACACTTGGAAAGCAATTGCTTTTAGATGGAATACTAGATTTTGGAAAGAGATGTTAACAGTGTTTTTTCCGTACTTTTTTGACCTGAAGTGTACATTGGGATCCTTTGGGATGAGAAGGGTCTCAAACTAAATGAACAACCAGAGTTTAGTTAGTTATAGCCCAGTTTATTCCATTGGCTTTCAGAACTAATATGTTTCATCTTAGTTTTAGCCCAGAGAGGACCATTTGACACAGACAGATTGAGGAAGTTGCCATTTTTGCATTGTGCAAGGAGGGAAACTTTTATTTTCCCCTCCAAGGACCATTTCTCAGGTTTTACTTTTATTTTTATTCTTATTTTGTCAGTTAACTGATAAAGCGTAGAATGGGGCTAAATTATAGCCGAACAACTGGAGGAGAAGGTGGGAAAAGGAGTAACCGATGGATAAGGGACAGTTAAGTACTTCAGCACATTGAAAGGAAACATTTCTGTTTACAGCAAAACAGGATTTACTGCATACATCAGAAAGTGGTAATAAGTGTCAGGCAGGCAGAGACTTCTGGCCAGTTCACCACTTCTTACAGCCTAATGTATCCTGGCTAGAAGGTAAAGAATAGAGACTTTACTAAACTCTTCATCTCTTCCAGATGTGGCCCTTGAAAGTAGTATTAAACAAGTTCATGAGTAAGGACAAAGGAATCCAATATCTAAACATGTTTTGCTCAACCAGGAACATTTTCTGTGTGCTATTCTGCAGATTCCCTCCACGTCCATGAGCTGTGTATCTCATTCTTTAGTCTAGCAAGCAACAATAAGGGCTGCAAATCTAAAGGTCATTTTATACTACCGCTAGGAGAACCTCTTGCCAAACTCTATTCCTCACTCCTTTCTGAAAAGGTAAAGGGTGTTTCGGTATTTTGTTCTTTAATAAACTATGCACTTATAGGCCTTGTAACCACATTGTAATACTTACAGTGTTCTTGAAGCTTAGCAGATTTTTTTTTTTCTTTTGGAACTTGAGAACAAAGGCTTTATTAAAAATTAAAAAAAGAACAAAACCAGCACCATAAAACCAACAGCAAAAACCCTACATATAAATTAAAGAATATCTTGTCCGGCATGAACACTGCTTACTGCATCATCTTCCACAGCTCCTCACTGGGCTTCTGGGACTATTTTCAGTTCATTTTGAACATTCACACCAATTCAAGTGGTCCATGAATTTACCACAAGAAATTAATTTGAGTTTTATCATTTTAAAGTGCATGTCACCAGTTTATTTCATCTTAGGAAACACCCTACTTCAGACAGCAGCATGGAAGAACTAGTGGATATATTAGGTTTTTGAAACACAATCCTAAGTCTTATTTTATTTTCTTCAGTGACAGCATTCAGGGGATTCTTAGTGTAGCATTAAGTGCACAAATTGTTTTCATCTTGCAATGAAAATGTGTGTGTTTGCATTTTTTAAAATCTACTTCATATATCTCTACCTGGAGAGGGTCAGAAATTTCAGCCAAACAGAAGCTTGAAAGAGCCAGAATCACACTCTCAATAATCTAGAAACTCCTCTGAAATATCTTATTGCTTCTCTTGCTAAGATAAGTTATTTAAGAAACACGCTACAGTTTAGGCATATGAAATTATTTACCTAAAAGAGACACCAGTTTTCCAAACATTGCCTGGCACCTATCCCTCAGGGCCTACAGCAGTGGAAAAAGAATATTAAAATACTTTTAAGAGATGGAGACTTAAAAAAATAACACTGTCCTTTTTAAATGTAAACCCAAGATTCTTGTACTCAAGAAAATATATATACTTATCAAGGTTTTATTGTTGGTTTTTTTGTTTTGTTTTGTCTTTTACACAAAATCTCGCTACCAGGAAACAAGTCAGTTTTGCAAGGGGTAGTGTTTCTTTCTAGCAGGACATCAAGTACCAAAATAATAAGGTCAGATCTTGAAATGCTACACAGAGCTATACCACTTCATGCATGCTGGATATTGGACCACTTTTGTTTTTTTTAATTTAGAGTCCCTCGTCCAACAGATCAATGGTCCAATATTCATGTTGCTCCCAAACAGAAGAAAAGTGTGCCCCCAGTAAGCATCTACATGTCTATGGATCCATAATATCAAGTATTTATTGCTGGATTAGGCTTTATAATGCAATATCATCCAGCTTTAAGTTCAGCTGTCATGAAGGAGAACACCAGAAAACACATAGCACAAGAGTAAGGTCAAAATTATCAACAAACCACCAATTAGTGTAACTCTCAAAGAAGTTTTAAGGACTAGTCTATATTCGGGATATTCTCCTTAGGACAGAAAAATATTAACTACTAGGTCATTCTCAGGTAAATTATTTTTATAACAACATAGATAGTCTTCAGCTAGCTAAAACCTGATTTTAGCTGGGCTGAAGGAGATACTGTGAGCATGCTAGAAACACCAGACTTTGCCAGTAGGTCTATTTGTTGCTACAGCTATTGACCAGTCAATACTACAAAATTTCTTACGGCTATTTATGTGAAACACTGTGAGTACACAGAGCATTTATCTTGGAAAGGAGATCAAAAAACACACAGAAGACGCACTGTAGGTCAAATTCATTGTTGGACTAACTCCTCTGAAGGTAACAAGCTCACTTACAGGATGAGCTGTATGCATGATCTTAGTCATTAAAAAAAACACAAGAAACCACACACCAAAAAACCCTCCTACATAGAGGTCCTGCACAGTAAAGCTCACTGTAAATTCCAGGACAACTTGGTCAAGAAACTTATCCTGAAAACTGGTTAGTAATCGAGTAGTATGGGGGCTGTGGTTTATTAGTTGCCATAGAGCATGCTTCTGCCCCTAGTATTGAGTCATTATATGCAAAGCAAGTATTAAGCAAGAATTTCTGCATAATAGAAAAAGACGGCCTTTCATAAATTTATCTTTCTTCCGTTTCTGATTACTTTTAAAGGAATTCCTCCCCCCCCCGCAACTTGTAAAATCCAACGGAATTTAGAAAGCCAGGGTCAAAATAAACAAATCCAGAAATGAATGTTCTCAGATAATCTTTACAATTTTACGCACGACAAGGCACCTTTGGCATATCAACTATAAAAAAACAAATAGAAACCACAAGAAGAACTTTTGCTTAAGATTTTGTTCTATGGGAGCTGATCCAGAGCCTCTCCCTTGCAAGTGAAGGGTACTATGAAACAGCAGGTTGTTTCTTCCGCTACCTGAGGTTATACAAGCTGCAGATGATGTGCTATGGAAAATCCATACCAAAGCATAAAAGAAGACATCAAGTTCATTCTGCCTCCCACCCCCACCTTGCATATATTGCATCTCAATTTTTATGCCTAGTATATAGACACCTACTTTTGTCGCCTACTGAGTACATACCAAAGCTAGGTGCGTTTAAAGATGGAACTAAAACAATTAAGCTGCCAGAAAAGCATTAAAAAAATTGCTAGACTCTGTAAATCTGGCAGCACACTGAGCATCTCTGAAAAAAGACAGACAGAAGCGTCGAGCAGGCTCCAGCTCTCCATACCCCACCCTTGCTGTGCAGAATTGCTTCCTACAGATCTACATTATCACATGTATGTCACCCCTTATGGTCTGATTTGCTGTACTCCATCTGAAGCAAGTCTTGGTTTAAATAACACTTCTTTGCTTGTGCTGTTAGCCGCATGACAGCTAGACATAATAATATTCAATAAGCATTTAAGGCTTAATTCCCCTCTCCCACAACTGCTTAAAAAAAGCCAGATATTGTTAAAAATAATCTTCGCTATGTGCACCCTTTTTCTTGCTTTTATAAAGATTATTTGCCTACTACAGATTGTCAAAAAAGTTTGTCTAATACTATCATTTCTTCTTCTCATAAAGACAAACGCACAGCTTGTTGATCACAGCTGCCTTCATAAGACAGTCTGTGTTCTTGATGTTTACTACATATATATTGAGCTCATAATGGTGATTATGCAGAAGTAATGTTAATAATGCAAATGTTTCTCCTGTTTTCCTGTATTTCTGAGAAGACAGAAATCTCACAACGAGCAGAACTATTTCTTAGACGAACACAGGGCACAGCACAAGGTATCACCCCATAAATTCAAATGCCAGCCCTTCATGCAAACAGCACTTCTTCCAGTTTCTGAAGCAGTGATTAGCATCACTACGACCGCTTGAGTGAGATCCTTAAAAAACTGAAAGGACCTTAGTTATCACAGCTCACCGTGCTGCCAGCAACAATCACTGCAGCATCCCGAGTTACCATATCTGCAGTACGGATTACATTTATACATCGATTTTATTCATTGAGTCTCAAATTGCTTCTCATGAAAGAAGTGATAAAATTCCATTCAGGGCATCCACATAAACACACAATTCAACTACTGCAGAGCTTGCAAATATTTTCAGAGCCAAGGGATATATCAATCCCTGATATTTATGAGCTTCCCTAAAACAGATAACCTAAAGAACAGCTACTCTCCTAATGCGTAGGATGTGACAGGTATTGAACAAAAAAAAAAAAAATAAAAAAACAAGCAATACATCATAGCAAACAGACTTTAGGTAGGAAATCAAGAAGTCTGTTTAACTTTTCATGCTTTTGTCAGCTTCAAGCTTACTTAGCACCCCCCTGCTTTTATGTTTGGAAATGTGTTTTTCATTTCTGTTTGCCTGCTCTGAGACTGAATCCAGATGGTTTTTATTTAATTTTTATCAACAGTCAGCTGCAGTTTTGCTGCTTCAAGGTAGTGTGACAAGAGCCATATTTTATAGTATTAGGCTAAGTGTTTTGATCTAGAACATCTCACGTTTACTCCTCTAGAGTAATGTGTTTATCTTTAACAAAATGTAAATGATAAAAGTCTCTTACACTTTTTATTCCCAGACTATTCCAGGAACTCCATGCAACTGATGGAATGTTGATGGACTGTCAGAGCATGACGGTGATGAAAATCATCACTAGCTTTACAGTGCAGCAGTAATCGTGCTTTTTCATGGGTAACCACGAGGAGTTGTGAACATAAAAGACAGAAAACAGACTGTACCGCTCTAAGCATTGTTATGTACAATTTCATTATTCTTGGAAAGTCAAATGATCTATTGTGTTTACCATTTACTTTGTTTATTATCACTAAAGCAGACACTCAAACTGCTAAGTAAAAGCAACTTATGTTTGTGAATAGCTGTGTTAAAGTGCACGTGTTTCAGCAGATAACCTGTTCAGATCTCAAGATTTAAATCTACTCATCATCTCCTCCAGTTGCTCACATCACATGGTAACATTGGGAACTGAGTGGGAATTTGTTACCTCACCAAACAAAGCTTACAAGGTTCCCCACCAGTTCCCTAAAGGATACCTGACTGATACCAAAAGCAAGATCACACGGCCCTCATAGTCCTCTTTCCTGAGCCCCACTGGCACTGCATACAAATAATGAAAACTGCAGTCTGTTTGTGAACTAGTGGGAAGAGTGAAAAAACACACATTAGGAATACTTAAACTGGAATACACCCCCCATCCCAAGCATAATCCTCCATTATTATCTTTCCAACTGAACATACAAAAACACTTAAAAGAAAATGATATTCCCAGGTGCCTATTACTAATTTCATTTGTAGCCAACACACATTTCCAATTTGGACTAGATAAGGTACGTGATACTATTGTGAATTATTGCCTTAATCACAAAGCGCTATACAATATATTCACCTTAGGCATACAACATTTTGGTAATAAAATCAACAGCTAAGACAATATATAAAAAATAAACGACATTTACACCAAAATTATGAAGGTATAGACCAAAAAAACCTAGATCACGTCACCCTCAGCAGCAGATGATATGGAAATACAGCCAAGCGAAAGACACTTTAAAAAACCATATTTATCTGATGAAGACCAGCATCTTTATTGCAGGGTCTGAAAACATCACAGAACATCAGGCAGGCAAAGTATTGCATTACTTACATTGCATTCAGGTGAGTTTCTGTACAAGTAAAGCTGGATCCACAGAGACAAATAGGTAATGCACTTCTCTGGATCCTCACCTCAAAGCTCACTCCGGCTAGTCACCCTGTGCCGAGTCATCCAGAGCACATTTTGGAAGTGCGACAGTCAGAAGCCCACAATGAAGAGCAAAAAGGGCCAGCCCTCTTTAGCAGGAAAGGTGCAAGAGGGGCAGAGAAAGGCAGAGCAGTCCCTCATAGTCAGTACATCAATCACACGTGTTCCAGATCTGCACCACTGCTATATTATCATCTCCATGAAATGGAGCAGCTTCAGCAGAACACCTCCATCCAAACCCCTGAAAGATGGTCACCCTTACCTGACCTAATTCCATAGATGACTTTGGCTGTCAAGGTGGGTAAAACTTTCTGGGATTCAGATATGACCTCAGGCATCAGGGCCCCTTGTTTGGAGTTCACACGATTTTCCTCACACCTACCAACAGCTTTGGCACACTTATTCATAACTAGAAGGTGAAGGAAACAGATAAGAGTTTGAGAGCCTCCACATCATCTACTTTTCCACGTAGATTTAGCCATCGACATGCTTCATAGCCCGAGTTACGAAAGCAGTTTCAGTATAAGATGGTTGCTGTTCCACTGAGTCAAACACACTGTACTCCCTTCACAACGGATGCATTTGTCCATTACATCTTCCATTACTCAGTTTAAACATGAATCTTGCTGAGATACTGCAGAAGCAAACATCTGATCTTCCAGCTACAAGAATTTATAAATGGCAAAAGAAAACACCTTCATCTCATACAACATAAAGAAAGCATTAGAAAAATATCATGCCGTTATTGCACATCTGAAAGGCAAATTTACCTAAAAGTTGAAGGTCCCACTCAATATTTAAAAGGCAGGCAAATTAAACACTTGCTCTCTACTAGATTTTTAAATGCTCAGGACAATTTTCAGATTGCAATAGATTAAAACTGTATTAACTTTTGGTAGATGCAATTATGTAAATTATATAACAAGGTTTTATTTTTACACTCTCAAAACTCTGTTTTGGCTTTACAAGATGAGAACCTCATCAAGCCTGTCGTAGAAATTTCTCTCACACTCTGTAATGTAAGGCTACTGCACCAGATCTCCCATTTATAAAAGAAAGCATTAATCACTCTTATTTTAAACCCCAGACTACTTCTAGTTATCAGTACTAAATGTACTCCACCCACGTGCCCTGCAAGCCAAAAGTTGTGAAACAGCCATTACAAAGAATGAAATTAGAAGTTAAATCCAGCTGAGAAGTGAAAGTCAAATTATATATGCATGCTATTGGTTTTTAGTAAAGCTGTGCAAACGTGGAAGAAGTTGGCCATGAATATTCATTTCAATTACACCCTGAGCTTAAATGTTGCCATAGTTAAAACCTTTCCATGCCTGCTTTCCATTACATTACATTTTATGAGCTTTACTAATCATATTAAAACAACAAAACCAAAAGTCCAAGAACAGGAATACCACAAACATCATCATAAAGAGAAGTGAGGACACAATTTCATTTGCACCCCTGACAATGGGATTCAAGCTCATGAAACCAGCTAGTTTTATCCAGCACTCAGCACAAGGCAGAAACACAGAATCACAAAATGCTCCCACTGCATGTTTTGTTGCTAGCACCAAGGTGATCAACATGTAAAAACACTCTACAGACCAGGAATGATTCATAAAAATACATACAGAACATAGCCCAAAACAGAGTTGACTTGCAGGTCAAGACTGGTTTCTGAACAAAGAAAAGACAAATGTTACCTTACAGTCACCCTTTCGTATTGTGCTATTGGAGTTTACTTACTGGAGATAAAACTGCATCTTAAAATTATAATTCATGTGCTAATTTAAGGTAATATTAGGATGAGTTAATACATGCTAGTATCCACTTATGTCAAGCCATCTTCAAAAGTTAGCCTTTTACACCTAAATTCATTTGTTTGGTGGATAGTAATAGGAGTTCTGTTTTCATAGACATAAAGACACTTGTAGCGTGCCAAACAGAGGTGTATTTTTCTTAGTGCCTCAAAGATGCAAGGATTAATCCGTATGAAGAAAACATAACTAGATGTGCTGGGTCTTTAAAAAGCAGAACAAAAACCATAGACACAGCATACAAGAGTTTCTACCAGCCATGCAAGGGCATCAGAGAGCTTCACTAAGTAGAGTTAGAATCAGGTACTGAATTGCGAAGCTTTGTAGTTATGGACTCTTCTCTAAGATGCATGGTGGAGACAGTTATTCTGCCCCTCACAATGGCAGCCCCTCTCTAACTGGGGCTTTACACCAGCACTTTGTGCACAGAAACTCTCACTTACTTGTCAGGGCCATCTGGAAAACAAGGACAAGCTCTAAGCCCACTCGGTGAAAGCACAGTATTCACCTGGCTGCTGTAACCGATTTACATATTAAAGAACATTTAAAATACTCAGAAAAGTTATATAGAGAGAACTGACACAGTTTTGACAAGAGCCCTCTTAATCACAGCTTCTCTAAATTTGAGGGCAGTAACCTGAATTCAAGGAGTTAAGGTGGGCTACACAGCAGCAGGAGAATCAAGTAATCTTTTTATGTCACCCTGGCATCACTTGAACAACTGCAATGAACCTTCCTGTGTCTTTAGAGCATCTAGCAACATTTATCCTACCCTTGCATTTTCAGACACTGAAGTCACGAAGAGAAATCTGATGCAGTGCCAGTATGCCCCAAAGAAACAAGATTAACTTCCACTGAGAGGAGACAGAACCCATGTATGACTAAAAGGGACCATGCACTTTCGTTACCATCTCACAAAACATCTCAGAAGACTAGCTGTAATTTGAATTCACAAAGAAGCAGCAAAACAGACCACATTGCTGTAAAACACTCAGAACACTTTTGCTTCATGCTGGGGCAGGCTTTAGGGGGAGCAAGATGTTTGAAGACTTTATCACTGCAGTGGAACAGATAATTAGGCAATTAAAACTATGAAAAGTGGACAAATTACCAGTTCCAGATGAAATGCATTGCAGAACAGCGATGGGAGAAGCAAGAAAACAGAAATGAGAGCCTTTGGCAAGCATTTTAATAGCACTACTAAAAGAGGGGCAGCTCAGGAACAAAGGTGAATGGGTGGTTAATTTGCAGAAGCTTATCTGCTTTCGCAAAGGAATATTGCAAAGGAGTTAGTCCCTAAAATAATCTTGCTTTTCTTGCATTGATAATTAGAATACATTAATAGAAATCCAAGACGTCCCATTCCAGTTTCATTTTTGGTCACTCAGCAAGACCCTCACCTAACAGGTTTTTAAAAACGTCAACAATATCCTCACACACACACAGGGGCTTGTTGTTTAATCATTCTGCTCAACAGGAAGCATTCTTACCACACCTACTTGCTCCTAGGGCATGGAGGATGAACGACCATTTCACATACCACAGTAGTGATAACTTGAAAAAGCACACAAACCTCACTCAAAACTCTTTTTATTGATGTAACTTTGGTGAAGGTGCTGCTGCTCACACACTGTCCATCACCACACTAACTGGGCTTCCAGAAGCCTTTTCTGGACTCGCCCCTAGAGATGCTAGACCCCCATCCAAGCCAGGAAGGAGAATAAGGGAGTTATTCCACTCCCACCAGCTATAAAGGGGCATACTTCTCCAGGCACATTTTCTTTAATGCGTACATCTTACTACACAAACCTCTTGGTGGAAGAGGCCTTCTTTCACACAGCAGCAGAGACCTCTGCTCCATTACTAAGGCATTCCAAGTAAGGATGCACTAAGAGGGAGACTGGCGAAATTTGCTAGCCAAGGTCTGCAGAGGTACCAGCTATGAACTTCTTAGCTTACAACCTCATAGATTTGCTGCAGCTGCAGATTTAAATCAGGACATACCAAGCAGGCCGAAGACCACACAACCGTATCAGGTGTGCCTATTCCCTTACCACTGACGGCAAGGCAAGGCTGCTGTCTCATCACACCCTGTTGCAAAAGGAAGGACTTTATAGCTGCAGCTCAGTCTCATTTTCTGATTACAAATAACCAAGGGGAAAGAAAAATGCTATTATTAAGACAAGCAGAAGCCATAGAGCACAGCTAAGGATTACATCGCATTGAACTGTGGAATCTCTCCCACCACAATAACCCTCAGAAAGATGGAGTGAGGGGATGAATCTTGTGTCTCACAAAGGATTTTCCTTGTAAAAAGTGTTTAAAGTAAAAATAAAACAACATTAAACAGTATGAAGAAAATGAGGCAGGAGTGAGATGGAGAACACAGGGAATATTGCTTAAATATTCAAGAGCACATATACTGTGTAAGTTAAAAAACCCATAATAATAGCAATAAATAACAGTTTCTATTTGTTGGCTTTACATGCAGAAGTTTCAGTAGAAGAAATACTAAACAATAACCTTTGGGATAAGAGTACAAGCAAACTTCAACACATTGTTTTTAAAAAATCAAAACTCCCAAGCAAGATTTCTAATCACTTTCTTTCTGGTTCTGAGTTTCACAGGTAATGATATGGAAACATTTGATTTAATTACAGCACATCTTTGATATCTATGCAACAAACTCATTCACATAGTTTATTCCTTCCTGAATCTGGTTCTTCCAGTTCAAAACACAAGCAGCTGAGTGGGGGGGGGGCGGGGGGGGGGGGGGGCATTTATCAGAGCTTGAAATTCTT
>Ga0065711_1006794_pt1 | contig 40918 bp, 39 predicted proteins | sample Hoacrofraction12_FD_59098 | JGI IMG/M metagenome (GOLD analysis project Ga0065711, IMG submission 59098) | Hoatzin crop microbial communities from Cojedes, Venezuela - Epithelial fraction 12 v2 (version 2) | ecosystem: Host-associated > Birds > Digestive system > Esophagus > Crop | place... | reverse complement strand
CCCACCCTCTCAAAGGTATGGCACATGGCATGGTTTACAGCTGAATTTAGAGCAGGGGCTCATTCATCAATTTATATTCTGGTCAAGCCCCATGACAATGATGCTGGAGACATTTAATGAATGCAAGTGAACACAGTTCTGCCTGTATAATTTGTTTCTCTCTGGCTCACACACCTATCATTTTCCTGTAGTTTGTTAACAATAAGTATTCGCATATTTCATTTCTGTAAGGACAAAGCAGAGTGCTACCAACGTTTTGTTTCCCTTCACATATATGTCAGGCATTTATTGAATACAAACTTGAAGAAGTAGGTGCCATCCAGGAATGTAAAGCAGTATTTCACAGAGAACAGAGTATAGGTGCTGGTATACTTGGAGTAATTTGGCAGCATTAGAACCCATCAATTGCATATAAATAATGAAGTAGTAGGGATACCAGCTCACAATTAGAAATGGCTAATCCCTAGTTCCTATGCTGGGACATATCTACCATGTACAGACATTCCCAACACAATGCTCTATATTTGTTTTCTGCTAAAACCTGGGCTGATGCCACAAGGGCTGGGGTCTGCTGAGCCCAGTGCCAGCACGCAGTGGGACCCTCAGGCAAGAGGAGCGCTCCCCAGCAGCCCGAGCCCATGCAGAGATGGGGAGAAGGATGCTCCCCTTGCTGATGCTGCAGTCCTCGCACCCATACAGCTCCAAGCGCACGGCCTCTGGTCCCTGGGAACACTTACACGCCTCGGGGAGCCGATGGGTGCCCTGGCAGAGCAGGAGGGCGATCCTCCAGCGCTGCATGGCACACCCGCAGTACCTGCCACATTTTAGCAGCCCCTGCTCATTGCTGCAGAGCTGGCTCTCTGCTGGCCAAGCCTTAGGAACACCCAGCCCCTGCAACCCCCCCTGCTCCCCGGGCACCCACCCACGCTCCCGCTCCCCCGCGGGAAGCCGTCGCCTCTGCAGGGAGCTGCCTGCTCCCTCCTCACCCTCGCACCACTGGAATTGCACTCGCAAGGCAAATCACGAGTCACGAGGGATCACTGTACTCCTCTTAGCTGGGACATTTTGATCTTCCTGGTATTAGATGCAATAGCATAACACTCCAAAGATTTATTTGCCTCTGACTGGCTTTTTTGAGATTTTTTGTAATATTTTCCTACTTAGACACCAACCCTGCTGGTAACACCACATGCTCTGTAGGTAATGCAACAATGTTGTAGAGCACAATGCCGGAAGCATTTATTTTTAACAACCCTTTTTGTGTGTTTAGGAGGACAGCACAATAAATGCTACGAATATATACATATTTTCCTGATCGTGAAAACAGACTGGTAGCCCACACTGAGAAGTCATGTATTAGGAATGACAGTAGGAACTATGCTGCCCGTTAAATGAATGCATATCTTTTATACCAGTACTTTGCAGGCTAAGCTGTAGGTTCCCCCCGCCCCGTGTAGACCTTTAAGGTTTTCTTTCTGATCTTGAAGAAACAGTATCACAGGAGAAAGCATGCTTCCAACTTTAAACACCTCTCTTTTGAGACAATTTCATTTAGTACACAACAATATAAACTGTCCTAGGCAGCCACTCTGGTTTTCCTAGATGACCTCTGAAGCAGTTTTCTCGGCAGGATTTCAGTATATGGTTGCGAGGGTATCTTTCATACACCTATTTGGAATTTACTTCTGTGTTTGCCTCATGGAGAACTAGAAAAATTCTGAAAGGTGGTCCACTTAACCAACAGTGACAACACATGCGAACACAGTATTTGAATTTCAATAAGCCATTAAACATAAAAAAAAAAATGAAATGGCATGAACTATAGCAGCAGGAGAGCCTGGCATCAGCAGGATGGACAGGCAAATTCTGCTATTAACTGAAACCTTTCCCACAGCCTGGAGACAGGTGGCATTTTGGAAGTGTTATTTTTTAATCTACTCAAATGTATTTTTTAAATGCTGTGAACTTTACGTAAAAAAGGACATCTAAAACATTAGAAAAACTTGCAAAAAGGTTTTAAAAAGAAGCTTATTCCAGGAAGATAAAACCACGCACTGGTGACTAATAGCACCTCAACTTTTTAACAGATGCACCAAGAATGGCAACAGGGCAGTTGTCTCAAGCTGTATTCCCTTGGAGTTTGTTTTCTGCTGGTTGGGTAGCCAAGGCATACTTTAAAAATGTGTTTAATAGGTTAGTAAATGGTGCAGTTTATTAGCTTCCTGCAATGTTGGCTTTCACCTGCAGCACCCTCCTGCAGACTGCAGCAAAGCAGCGTGCCTGCTGTAGTACAGGTACCTGTACCCACAGGTGTCTGCTTGAGCGTTTCCCAGGAGAAAGGCGGGCAGATGAGGGACCACCCCAGACAACCTTCGCAGCAGTTACGCTGGATGATGGCTTGAATGGTCGCAAGGTCTCATGGCTATAAAAGCTCTTGAAAGTTGCCCTTAAACCTTTTCATGACTTAATGGAATTAGAAAAAGCCCATGCTAATACAAGAGACTGACACTTAGCTGCGAGCAGTAACGAGCCCTTGGACAGCTGCTCCTCCTGCACAATTAACGAGGCAGCCAGGCCGACGGGCAGCCCGCTCCGCGTCTGCCTGCCAGGGATCTCTGGCAGAGAGCAGATGCAGCACGCTGGTGAGGCTGCTCCTCCGCGCTCTCCGGGCAGGAGTGCGACCCACCCCAGAAAGCATCCTCCGAGAGTGCTGGGGACGGCCTGGGAAGCATCCCCGGCACGCGACCGCGCTGTCACCTGCCTGTCACCGCGCTGGCTCCTGCCTTCACAGTGAGATTTCCATCTGCTCCCTGGGCACTACACCAGTACTCGCCTTGCACGCAATGCTAATTATCTGCACGGACCGATAAGCATAATTAGAACTGGGAAACTAACAAGGTATTAGCAGTGACTCCTTATCAAATAAGTACATTTCTTAAACCTCTGATGTGGACAATTGTGTAGAAGTTGTAACTAACTTTGTCTAAACGTGTCAGAATTTGACCAGCCAGCGCTGCACCCCTACACGCAGGAGGCTCTGGAAACCATCGGGAACAAACCCTGCTGAGGTCAGGCCTGGGACGCGCTCGCTGGAGATGCATGTGCCACCTGCCCTCACACAAAGCACAAGCAGGAAAGACAAGTGACTGACAAGACATTTCTTTGTCTCCCTGTTTTGTGCCTTGTCCATAGCCCAGAGACCTCTCTCCAGGGAATAAACTTGTTTGCAAGCAGATGAGAGAGTGATGGGGAGACAGACAGGGATGCTGCAGTCAGTCCCCACAGAAGCATTGCCTCTGGGGAGTAATTAAAACAGTGAAGAAGTTGCTGCTAGTAAAAGACCTGAAGCTTCCAGTGTCAAAATCCTATAATGATCAGCCAAGGGACACGCAGCTTTCACCCTCTTTGTTTAAGAGGACCATGGGCAAATTTGTTTTCCTGCTTTAAAGTATCAACTTTAACAAACACACTTTTCCCATTAGCAACCTATAAAGGGGCTAAATTCAGCGACACAAGGGGATAAGGGCTCAGGCAGCAGCAAGGACAGAAGGAGGGCTTTCACGTGAGGCTGGAGGGCACTGTGGGAAGGGCACAGATGACTTCTCTTTTCCATTCTGTATGTGACCAAATGTTGCCAGGGTTCAGCGCTTGCATCCTGCTGCTGAGACGCTGCGTGCCAATCAAGACACTAAGCAAGCAGATCCACATAGCCCTGACTCCCACAAGAAACTTCCCCACCAGATCTCGTGTACTCTGCTGAGCAAGAGTTTGATGCAATAGGTTAAAAGGATACACTTTTTCCAGCACTTACCAAGCTTTTATTCCTCAATGACTATTATTTAAACGTCTGCCCCCTTTCACACTTTTTTCAAGGAAACGCAGGCAGCCGTACTCCCCTCGCCTCCCGCAGAGACAAACCCCCAGCCTGAGTCACCGCAGGCGCGCACACGGTTTGTGCACAGATCACTAACGCACACAGGCGCTCTGGAGGAGCTCTGCTGGTGCAGCTGCTCTGAGGTTACCGAGTCCAGGATGCTCTCAGCAACGCTGACATGTGGCGCAATTTTACATGAGAAACGTAACGTTGGTGTAAATCCAGGCAGTGCTGTGCAGTAACGAACGCGCTGCCTTCAGCAGCAGCCTCTGCGCAAGGCAGGGTATTGATTCCAACATGATGAGAAAATGAAGGATGATACGTTTCATATTATTGATCCTATCTGTTAGCAATAACAGCAGGTCACTCCATCCTCCCCAGCTGCCTCGCTCTTCCACTGCACGAGGACACATGGGCTGCACGGGAGAAGGCTGGCAGCCTTGGAGAGGTTTGTCCTACAACGCACTTGCTTGCGGCCAGCATCGACATTGAAGGCGGTGTGTGATGCTCTCCGAGAAGCGACAGGCCTCGCCCCATCACACGAGGTGCAAACGGTGACCAAACAGACCACCTCGGAGCGCTCGTTCCCATCACTTTCTGCATGCAGAGCTTTACCCCAAAACGTTTCTCACTGCCGGCCAAGAGCAGTCGCTCCCAGGGTCACCAGCTCAGCAGAAGGGTCTAGGTCCCTGCAGCTGGCGCTTGCCAGTGTCAGAGTAGTTAAATACCCTCCAAATCTATAATTATAATGATTTGACAACTAATGTGGATGCAGCCCAGCCTAGCCTGGGAAGGGGAATCTCCAGGGTATCTCAGCTTTAAGTGAAATCCTTTTACTGTTTTGAAAACAAGTTACTTTAAAGGGTAGCTTTAAAACCCTGATGAGCCAAGAGCACAGAGAAGGAGCCCTCGGCAGCGGCGGCGGCAGCCCGTTTATCGGTATGACCTTGGTGCCAGATGCAAGAGGGAGCCGCTCGCTCCATGCTCACGCACGGCCGGGCTCCCCTGCCGCAACACCCAGTGAAGCCACGAGGAACGAGGGTGGATGCTGCCTTACTGTCACCCGACATCAGCTCTCGGCTCCCCGGAGCCCAGAACCCCTCCCATGCTGCAAGCAGCTCTGCCGAGCACTGGCCAGAGCCAGGACAGAAATCTGCTGCAACTGCACGTCCCTACACAGCGCTCGCAGGGTCCCGGCCCGTCGCCAGGATGCTTCCACGGGGGCTGTCCCAGGAGCATCGCCCCGCTGCCACGAACCGCAGTCAGAGCTGCACCTCCACACAGCTGAGCTTCGCTTCCCTTCGATAAGAAACACAAACACCTTCCATTTATTCCCCCCTCCAGTCCTCTGATTTGGTCTGATCACAGGAACTGACACTTCAACTTACGATGGAGTCCAGATTAGAAAGCAAGTAATTTGTGAATGGCGAGGTGATTTTTATTTTTTTTAAACATGTTACAAGTTACAGTTCACGCACCACAGTTTAATTGCATTTGCCCTCCAGCCTTTCAATTAAAAATAAAACAGAAACCAGCACTTTCAAAATGGAAATGAGAATGAGAACAAATTCTCATAAAGAGGAAAATGCTATGTTTGGAGAGGAAGAATAGTTATTGCCATAGGTGTAATAAAGAGGGAAGGAGCATCACTGTTCTACCCAGGGGCCAAGCGTGAGTTATTCAGACCTTTCAAAATGAGGTCACACCATAACTGGAGGCAGAAAGAGCACTGCAGATTATTGCCGAGCTCATGGATCACATTGTTTTACCTGAAACTGAGATGCAATGGTGAAAGCCCTGAGCTGGGATGAATTCAAATTAACGACGTTGGGGTACTTTCCCTGGAGTTCTGCTCCACGACTTCAGTGATGCTGAGCGAGGGCAGCGCTCAGGAGCCGCTGTGCCCTGAGCCGGGGGGCCGGGAGACATTTACCCCAGCACCCCCCGCCATCTCCAGAAAGAGGAGGGGGAGGAAGGCTCTGCCCAGGGCACCCAGGGGCAGCAGCGCCGAGCAAAGTCACCCCTGCCGAGAGGCCGTGCAGCTTCTGGCGGCGCAGCAAGCAGCTGTCACCGCTGCTGCAGGAACATGCACCGCGCACCCCGGCTGCGCAGCGAGCGACAGGTACCGACTGGAGTTCATTACTGGTCAGCAGAAAGGGGTATATTTCCAGGCTACAGAAATGAACACCTTCATGACAGATAATGAATAAATACCAGCTGTGAATAAATAACCTACTGCTGTTTCCCAAGGGATCTTCAACTCTCATTATTGCCTCAAATATCTACAGTACAAAAACAAACCTACAGAGACCTTAGTGTAAAATACCAAATACTTCTTACTCCAGGTTGTCTCTAGTTACTTCCTACCGCCTTGCTTGGTGAGAGATTGATTTCTGGCTCATGTTTGGTTTTCCCCATGTATTCTTGCTGCTGCTGTGTGCTCCTCCCATGGAAATGGCCCTTTTTCCATCCCTCATCCCCACGAGCCGCTCTTCCCCTGGCTCCCCAGCCGCTGAGGTCCTCGGAGAGAAGCTCCACAGTGGCTCACAGATTGACAACAGCACTGTAATTCATCTGCTTCCATTAGACACACAGCTCACCCTGTTCTTGCACCCACTGCCCCAGCCACTGCCTTCTAGAGCAAAGCGGAAAGAAGAACCAGCTAGCCAAGCTCATAAACGCGTTGCCTCCACTTGCTTTGCCCCTTCTTGGACACCTCTGCAAGCCAGGAGTTCCTGGCAGAGTATGAACAGGGATTGGTGAGACCCCATCAGCTCTCCATCAGGAAGCCCAGGGCAGGAGGATGCTTTCTGGGCTGGTTGGGCTGCCCTGAGCGACAGCTGAGCCATGCCTGCGCATCCAGGGACCCTTCATGCAGGACTACAGCTCTTGCCTCATGCTTGAATTGAAGAAATGATTGTGACCCAAAATCTTGGAGGCTTGTGGCCCTGAATATTAACCACCGCAGTCCCCCCTTGCTACAGTTCTGAAATAATTTAAAAATTTTGATTGTACCTTCAGATAAATTACATCATGCTTTCTGCAGAGCTATGAATAGAAGATATTTTCATAAGAAAACTAGGACGAAAGATACCCATTCTTGCTATATGAATAAGTCATCCCAAACCTAGCCCTTGAGGAGGGAAATAAGTCACTGCACACAGACTGAGAATCATCTCACATAAATGACCTTCTAATCACCCTCTCCAGTCCCTTGCTCTGTATCTAATTTTGCTCTCATTAAATATCTTCAGAGCAGTAACTTGGGACTTCTCCACACTGGAGATCACCGGGAGGGATGCCTCCATCTGACTGCAGGGCTTTTCCCACGCTCCAGCTGGGCTGAGCCACACGAGCTTCTCTGGGAGAAGGTCACGAGCAAAGGGAAGGCTCTGAGGTCCCAGCCCCCCTGGGATAAGCACTGCGGGGGGCACTAAGGGGCAGGGAGACCGCTGGAGGCAGAGCTGGCATTCGTGCCATCCTTGGTTTGTCCTTGATGCTTCCCCCCGCCTGCCCGCCCCAGCAGCTCTGCAGCTCAGCGCCACAGCCCAGGGCTCAGCATTACCCCAGCTCCTTCCCAGTCTTCAGGGATCTGCTCCAATTCTGGTTTGAACTACTGTCAACAAGCTTGTGCTGAACACATCCTTTGCCTATTTTTCGTGTTTTTCCTGCATTAACAAAGCTGCTAAGGGGCCAAACAGGAGCAGCCTGGGAAGCGCAGACCGGCAGTCTGGGATCTGCTCCATCCAGACAGCAGAAGGCTGCCCAGGCCGAGGCCCCAGGTGCTGATGCGGTGGGCACAGGAGGCACCACCGCACTGGGACACGGCCGCATCCTCCCACCTGGGTCTTCCTCACCACAAGACACAGCAATGGGGAAGACACCAGCAGCATTTGGAGAACAGACAGCTGCTCTCTGAGCTGGGTTCTCACCTAGCAAAGTGTGCTTAATTAACACAGGAGGTTTAATTAGCTTATATTTCTAAGGAGCTCCGAGAGCCTGAGCTGAAAGACACCAGATAACTGCAAAGTGTTATTACTACATGTCACCAGGAGTGGTTTATCGCCATTAGCTTTCCGCACTGCCTCTCCCCTTCTCTCGCTGCCTCCCTATTTCATTACATCTCCCTAACGCAATAACCTCCCGCTTTTCCTCAAACCCAGCGTTTGTCCTGTGATCCTTCTCCAAGTGCATCTCTGCCTTCGGCAGCCATTTCCCTGCCAGGGACGGTGCATGGTTGGAGCTGCTGGGTCTGAGGGCTGGGGTCTCGCGGTGGCCCAGGCAGGCGAGGAGGTCTCAGCAGCACAGGAGCTCCCCGGGGGCTGGGAACGTGGGGCACAGCAGCACAGGCACCCCTGCAAAGCATCACCAGGATTTGCACTCCAGTAACAGAGATCTCAGGGTTGGTTGGGGTTTTTTTGCTGCCATTAATATGTGCTTAAGCCACAGGGAGCTTCTTAAGACAAACTAACTCCGTCTCTGCTTGCGACATGGAGCGTTTGTTAAGCACACTCTTCTCCTTTCCTCCCAAGTCCCTGCCCAGCAGGGGTGGCTGCACTGCCAGCACCCATATGGGCTTCGTTTCAGACCACTTGTCTGTAAAGCAGGCACCAGGCTCGATAAAAGAAAAGGCAGCAGCTTTCTGCACAGCAGGATAAATATATTTGGAAGTTAAGGGGGCGACAGGGAGCGTTAGTTTTAACGGATTGCAGGGGTACAGACCAAACCAGGCTGCAGAAAGTCATTTTGCTGTGTGGACAAGTTTCAGACAGTACGTTTGCCAACTTCGATGCCTAGAAATCAGTAAGCAGTAATGTAGCTTTCTTACACCCAGCTCAGCTGAAAGGAAAAGCAACCAACAACTTTCAGTTCGTGCATCTAATCAAATACATATTCTGAGTTCATACAGCATTGAAGGCACTATCAACATACAGGAAAAACTGCTAGAAACCCACTTCTGTAAAAAAAACATACATCACTGGAAAAAACATGCCAGAAGCAAGAGCTCCTGCTCCTGTGGAGCAACAAGCAGCGTGTTGGCAAACAGATCGATTTCAGAAGGAAAACAAACAAGAGAATTTCGCAAACATTAAAGACATCTCAGCAAAGCACTCCTAATTGCAGAGGAGAGGCCAGAAGCAGACACAGAAAACTAGCTGCAAGCGGGAGATTCGAACCATGTGCAGGTTTGCCATTTATCTTGTTTTTCCTGCAAGATACGTGTGCAGACACATTGCAGAGGGACACAGCACCGGACCTTCTCAGCTCATCATGTCACCTGCCTGTCACCGCAGGGAGCAGGGCAATACCTTCAACTGACAGAGTCGCACGCCTCAGACCTGCACCCTCCGGACTGCACTGAATGGGAACATTCGGTCTGGAGAAGGGCAGACAGACGAGACACACTAAATCCTCAAATACATAGAGAGAGGAAGCAAAAGAAACACATCCACCCTCCACGTGCATCTTGGAGAGCGCGGAGATTCCATTTGCAGCAAAGAGCACAGGTTAGACATAGGGAACAGCATTTTGAGGGAAAGAACGAAGCAGCCCTGTCACAGACCCTCTGCGGAGGCTGTGCAGTGTCTGTCATTGCAAACCTAAGGGCATTTCAGACAACGCGTGCTAAGGAACACCGCTTTGGTGACCCTGCAGCTCTGCGAGCCCCAGGCTGTCGGGGCTCAGCAGGTAGTGTGGGGCTGCCCCACAGCTCTGCTCCATGACCTCGCTGCAGCCCCGGCGCAGGACGGCTGTGCCCCAAGCACCGTGCCCCTCCACTGCACCCCTGTGCCTGCCTGCCAGCGGCAGCTGGAGGAACCTCCCAGGCACAGCTTCCTTCAGGGCTGTGGCCGTAACCTTTATGAATTTGCTGCATTGCTCTCACCTGACTTATTGCAGGAGGTAGTTAACACTAGGGAACCTGGCTGCAAAGCAGCACAGGTAGTTCCAGCTAACCAGTCCTGCATCTTACAATCAGAAGAGGTGTTTGGTTTTATTTGGCCAAGGCTAAAGCTGTTGCAAAGTTTCTGCTTCAGATGGTGGAACAGAATCCTGGAGTATCTGTAAAATCCCACTTCTACCACATGGATGCTATCCCTGTTGTTACAGAGAGGAACAAGCTGCAGCCCGGAGCAGGGTGAAGAGGCTCAGCCTCCCTGGTGCGATTTTCCTCCAGCTCCAGGTGTGTCTACACACACTTGCTGAGGTGGGATCTCTGCTTGTCCTGCTACCCGCTGTGCCTGCCCCAAACCAACTCTGAGGCCTCCGCAGTCTCAGCTCAGCGATCTGCACCGTCTCCCTCATGCCAACTGCACGCGTGAAACTCCTTTTTCTGCCCTCACCTACAGACTAAGCTACAATGCAGAGACAAGAGTTCAGTTTTTCCAGCCCTCAGTCCACCTCACACGCTCCCTCTCGAGAGGCAACCGCAAGCACGGGGAGGCTGGAGCGTCACTGCGGCGTAGCGCCAGGCGAGCGCTGCTCCGAGCACGGAGCAGGAGCCCCGCAGCCCAGCCCGCTCCGCAGCCACAGCGGGAGCCACCCGCAGAACAGACCAGGGGTGACCAGGCATTCCGCCTCTTGCCGTAGGATTTCCCTAGCCATTCTGTAATCCTTCCTCAGTTAACTCAGTGCTAGCAACCGCACTCTCCTGACTGAGCCACAGCGCCTGTCGGAGGGTCTGCAGCGCATTTACTGATGGTGAAGACAGACAAATTAATAAATGCTCTATACAGGAGTTTCCAAATGGCTTATTCCATGTCTCTCCAGCACAAGCCCAGCAGAACTGCCTGTGCCAGCCTGTGCCTGGCAGACAAGCTGTTCCACACACTCAGGGGAGAAAAGCAACTTAATGAGCGTGTCTTCTCCCACCTCTGACCATTGCAGCAATCCCTTGTGAGCCCTGCGTTTGTGTCTCCTGTAATGAAGGCAGAAGCTGACTTTATAAAACTGCCACTTACAACACTTCTGGCAGAGATTTTGGCTGACTGGGATTGTAAACACCATTGCAACTATTATAACAATGTTAAACACACAAAATAATTTTCGTGGTTTTAAAGCAAAAGCTTCTGAGGTGGCTCACAGCTCGGAAGGCGCGTGCCTGTGTGGTTTGTTCCTTGCCGTGACAGTGGCCAAACCAATGGGCACACTCTCACAAGGTATAGCTAGCCGGCATGCAGACCAAGGGCAGCCCCTCCTGAGGAGCAGAGGGGACCTCTGCTCTGCCTTCACATCCGTCCCAAGCACTAACACACAAACCAAAGGCTGCCCAGGCAGGCGTCTTCTTCACCTCCACAGACAGCAACCGAAGCACAGACTCTGGGCTTCAGGCATTTTTGTTTGTTTTTTTCCTCACACACAGACATTATCACCCAGTGTCCCATCCACACTGCAGAGCCAAGGCCACCGCTCTCACCACATCCTGTCTGCAGCCAAGACCAGCTCTCCTCTTTTCCCCATTCACAGGTGATTTTATTGCAGCACCGGGATGTTGGAGCCCACAGACACCAACCCCTTGAGGTTGGTTTACCCGGCCAACGCTCCCTGCAGCCCCGGCCTTGCCGACACTTACAGCTGCTCTCACCCAACGCCCTGCACTGTACACCGGCTCAGCCTGGCAGAGCTACCTCACACCCCGGCTGGCACCTGCCTGTCCAGCAGTTACCTTGTTCTGAAGGACACAAAATGCCCTGTCCCTCTGCTAACAGTCCTACCTAACACCAACAACTGCAACTTCTGCGCAGCAAGTCCCCAGATGAACTGAACAGTGAACACTGCTGGGAAATCCTGAGCTGTGAGCCAGCACAAGCACAAGTTGTTTGTGGACATTACGATAATAAGAAAAACAGCAACATTAAAAAAAAAAAGGTGTTTCAATTACTTACCAGGCCCCATCTGCTCAAGTGCAGTCGCAGCCCTCGTGTCTGTATCTGCCCAAGACCTCCAGGCTGCTGTCCCCCTGCTCTCCCCAGCAGGTGTCTGGTCCCTCTCACCGCCCGTCTCACCCGACGACCCCGGCTCCAGCTCCATCAGCGTATTCTGGTCAGGCACGCGCCGAGCCGCAGCATTGCACAGCCCCAGTTGCTGAGGTCCAGGTCAGGCAGTGCTTCCAGCCCTAAAAGCATTTGGCTGCAGCACCTGGAATTTAACCCACAGACCTGGAAGTCACTACTGGAAGAGCTATTTGCAGCTCAACTTGCACGAGCACAGAATGATTGCAGGTCTCGCAACAAAGTTATGTACCACTGGCTTGTTAATAAACCCCCGAAATGGCAGTGCCAGCTCGTTTAGCTCGACGCCAAGGCCAATGCTGGCAGCTTCGCAGCCTGCATTGACGGAGACAACGCATCCGTCCCAGAAGACGCAGTGCCTTGAACTGGCCCTGGGCCACCGCCCCACAGGGGTCCTGCAGCACCAACTGCCTGCGCTGACAGCAGCGATGGACTTGCCTTTAAGAAAATAGTCTGCATTGGTCCTCTGCTACCCAGGTCTCTCCCCTGTCCCAGCAGATCAAGAGCCTTCTGGGCTCTCTTGCCTGTCAGCCTCACCCAGAGCCCTGGGGTCTCTCCCAGGGTGAGCCAGGTCCCCCAGCAGCATCACTGGGGCCAGGAGGGTGAGCAGCCAGGGGCCATTGCAGGGCTGGATGAGGTGGTCTCTCTGACACCTCCCAGAGCTGAGCTCCTGGCAAACCATGAGATTGGGCATGCTGGGGTGGAGTCCCCTCCCTGTAGGAGGGGATCTCCAGCCACTGCTCCCTCCCAGAGGAATGCTCTGCCCAGGGTCAGTGGGCTCTGGGGGCAGAGCGTGCTGGTCACCCATTCTTCCCAGGGCACTACACCCTGGAGTTGCCGGTGGGAAGCAGCCTCCAAGGCTACAGCTGCAGGAGTCTCCACGCTCGGATGATCCAAGCACAGCCTTTCACCCCTCCCCACACAGCGCGCTCTGGCTCTCCTCTCTGCAGGGTCTGGCCCACCACCTCCTCCCAGGGAGGCACCAGTTGCTCCCCACAGCCCCAGAGCTGATGCACCTCCCCACAGAGAAGCCCAGGCCAAAGCTCCTGACGCTCTGGGGCAGCTGGCCGAGCTGGGGCCAGGACCGTGCCCACAGCATCTCACCTCCATCCCCACAGACTCCCAAGCCGCTCTGCATTACCTGCTGCAGCACTGCCAGGCTCCCCTCATCACACAGAGCCAGCCACCAGCCAGACCCCCACAGCCAACCCTGAGGACTGGAGCCTGCCCCGCAGCTTTATGGGGCTGCCCAGGTGGGGTAACGAGCCGGGCTCGTCAGGGCCAGCTGCGCCCAACGGGTGGGCAGCCCCTCCCGGGACCGCTGGCAGCAGCAGCCGGGCTTGGCTTGTGAGCAGCACCCGGTCGTCACTGTGCGAAAGGAGAACCAAGCGCAGCTGCCAAGGGAGTGGAAACTGCTCTGCATATCAGACGGTCTCTGCTAGACAACCAGGAATATGCATGTTATGAGCTGATGAAGAGGAAAATCTAAATATCTACAAAGTCTGCTATTTTTGGGTGAGGTATGGATAAACACTAGGACAGACAACAAGTGAAAACCAGCACATTTTGCACTCTGGATTCATTCTGTGGCCGATATTTTCTTTACAGAAGTCACTCAAGCTAGCATGTAGGAAGCATAAAAGCACTACTTCTGCTTTACTGATTAACAAATGGTTTTGCAGTAGCCAAGGACACACTGGATAGACACTGCAGATGGAGAAGCAAGAGCAGCAAATCTGTAATACTGCAGGCTAGCAAGGAGTTAAACAGTTCTGTAGTGGATCAGGCAAAAAGCCATCCCTGTTAGCCCATCCCGTTCGTCATCACCCTGCGTGGAGCTATTCTGTGCTAAAGTTTCAGGGACCCTGACCTCCAGCATCTGTGTTGCGCATGTGAAAGCACTAGCAACAGTACGCTGAATTTCCACAGTGTCCGTCCTTACCAAGCCACCTACCCTGCCTGCTGCGGTTTGCTGCAGATCCTGATGGGTGGCCCCTGCTGCTCTGTGAGGAAATGAGAAAGGAAAGACAGCAAGCGAAAAACTGTGCAATGTCCAATTGAAACTGCCGGAGGAATTACCTAGCCAAGAAAAATGAGGAAAAGCTTGAGGGAAGAAGAGGCAGGAGATATTTAATGGCCCAGACTGACTGCCTGAAACAGCATCAGGAATAATAGCATATCCAACGCACAGAAATGCCATGCCAGGGTACGGGGCTCGTTAGTGACACAGACAGAGGTCCGTCCTCTGCACTCTGCCACAGGAATAAATCTTTCCAAAAAAGGCCGAATGACTTGATAAGCCTTGGGTCTTTCTCCGTACGAGCTCTTTGGCTGCTCAGTGTCAAAGCTGTTTCTGAAACATGAATGGGCTCCGGGCGGGCGCTGTGCCGGGGCGAGGGGCTCACCTCAAGGGACCAGCGCCATCCCCCCGGGCGATGCTGGTGCTGCCTGAGCTGCCGGCGAGCTCACACAGCCCTGCTATGTTGCTGCCTGCGTATTGCCCAGCGAGGAGGAAAGCAACAGTCTCCTGGTGATCTGCCAAAGTGCAGAAGAGCCACAGAGCATCCCTCTGCAAGTTGTATGTATTCTTTAACTGCATCTTTAATTAAATAGAGTATTTCTGCTTTATATTAAAATCACACAGCAGCTGACTATTTAAAACACATATATTGAAGCCCGCCAACAGGGCAATGGCTCCAGAACTGTTCTGTAGGTCAATTTCCAAGAGAAAATGCTGCTAAATTTCTCTGAGACTTTTCCAAATGACCCTCCTGGGACCAACAGCCTGGTGTTGCTATGCAAAGATAAATGGGTCAGAGCCATTGGTTTTGAATTTAAAATACGGCTTCATGCTCACCATGAATATACAGAGACTACTGACACACAGAGGGCAGGCAGGGCTGGCATTGCTGCCGTGGCGCGTTTGCCATGGTGCCCTCGGCACTGGGAGGGCGATGGATTATTTCCTGAGCCCCACTTGGTATTCCCAGCGCTGCTCTCCTGTCCCTCCTCCCGGTGGAAAGCCGCCATGGGCTCTGCCCTCATCAGACGGTGACTCCTGGAGCTGCCTGTGCTGCTGCCGGCTCCCCGCTGCACCTCGGCCGGGGCTCGCCGGTGCCACGGCACTGCCGAGCCCTGCGCAGGGTGCTGCAGCCGGTGGGAGCCGTGGCTCCCGCTCCCCGCGGAGAAGCCGAGGCTGCGTCTGCAGCTGTGGCTGAAAGCGGCTCCCTGACACCGCCGCAGCCCATGTTCCCGTGGAGCCGCTGTCCTCTCCGGGGGTTAAACCCCCCCAAATACAACATGTTAGGGGAGCAGCAGGCACTCGCTAGGATCGATGCTGCAGCAGTTGGCGAGTTGGCCGGACCATCGTGCTGCACAAACCAGCACTCCGGGCTGGGGTCATGGTCCTGGCACTGATGGTGCCCCCGGCAGTGCCTCGGCAAGGCAGCCCGTGCAGGAAGCACCCAGGGTAATCTAGTCATGGTTTTCATCTTCTAGCCCTCCAAATGACTGCTGGGTTCACTAAAATGGTGAGAGGGACCCCATGACAAGGCCTGAATGTTAAATCCCCAGCAGGGTGAGCAGATCCAAATGCAGATGCTGGCAGGAACAGGTCATACTGGAGCCTGGGCTGGGTGTCCCTCGTTAGTGGGTGAACCGGGGCTGAAAGATTAATGTGCTTTTCCAAATTCCTTCTCTTTTGGCCTGTGTTAGCACGGAACTGCTCAGAGGGAGCGGTGAGGCTTTGGTTTGCTGTTCTGGCAGGAGAGTGTGAATGCGCACAGAGAGCGGGTGTGAATGCAAACCCGAGCCGAGCATGGGGGGTGCCCGGGGAAGGGGTCTCAGCTGGTGAGCGGGCAGGGAGCTGGTGGGTGAAACCACCTGGGCCGGTCTAGGAGACACCAGCCCCGGTCAGCACAGGTGGTTCCCCGGCCACCACACCTCCTGTCCCGGGCACTGCTCCCCGCTCCCAGACCCCCCCCGCGCAGGGCACGCGGGCGGCAGTGCCCGCAGCACGACGCTGTCCTTGCACGCGGCGGCACCGGGGCCGCCCTGCTCCTCTGCCCCACGCACAGCCCATGGGCAGGGAGCACGTTCCCTGCAGAGCGGGGCCGGGTGCGGGTGATACGTGTGGAGCTCCCGTTTTAAGCACACAGGAGATGTCAGGGCGGTGCGGGTGGGAGAGGGAGAGGCTGGCGGCTACAAGGTGTCTGTGTGAACCCAACGGGCATCCCACCGCCCAGAGCACCTCCAGGGAGAACTATTGCTGGCTGGCGGAAAAAAGATGCAACTGAAATAAATCCTAAAAAAAAAAAAAATCAACTATATAGCACAGATTTCAAATGATTTATTTTTAACATTCCTTTTGAAACACGCCTATGATTGTGCTCGCTTTAGAAACGGTACATACACAAACATCCTGTTCTCAGAACAGAAATTAGCGGCTTGGGCACTCCCACGTACAAAACGCATGACGCTGAATGGCAACAGAGAGGATTGCACAAAGCCAACGAGACACAAACCCCAGCGTGTGCCATTCACATCTGGCAAGTGACCGTTCCAGTCTTCTGCCCAATGCAAAATGATAAATTTATTTCAAATCCTGTGAAATTAGGTGATGGTTGTAACACTACAGATCCCAAATATGAAAGAATACATGATGTTTATAATACCTAATTTTACAGGTGCTTACTACCTTTTTCTTCCAAACTGTCTAACTTGTTGCCGTAACTATGTCACACTGAAGCTGAAATTTTTTCCAGTCTGTATCTAGCTTGATGCTTGTCTGTTTTCTATTTCAGACCCAAAGAAGAATCTGTGTGTCGTAAAGCTTGTCTGTTTTTTAACTATATTGAATACTCTTAATATAAAAGCAGTACATTTCACTATAAACTTTAATTAGCCTATATCCTTTAGATCATCACTACAACACTAATACTAAATTACACAGAACCGATTACAAGGGTGAAAGTCAGCAGGAGCTCTAACAGACATCACTATTGCTATGATCACAGCCAGAAAGGAGCCGCGGGCAGCAGCCTGGGTCCCGAGGCAGCTGGGGACCTGGCAGCCAGCGCCAGCCAGCCTCGCCGTGTCTGGCTGCAGGAAGGCTTGTGCTGGGGTCACTCCTGCGCAGTGCTGGGGCGGCCGCTTGCTCTGCGTCATCACAGCGGCATTTCTTGCCAGTTACCGGTTGAGCTAGCGTGAGAGCACGGGTGGATCTGACCCGGAGCTAGGAAGAGGCAGCTGGGTCTCTGGGAGCATCCCTGCTGCAGAGTGTGCATGCAGTGTTTTTAATTAGCAGGAGGAGCAGGCTTTCTGCACAGCATCCTATTCCCGAGGTGAGCGCGGTGCCACAGGCATGAATAATCACCAGCTGGTGCCTTCCCTGCGGTTGGCTGTCACCGTCCCGCGCCCGCTGAGCCCGGGATGCGGCAGCAGGCAGCACCCTCCGTGCCAGGCAGGTGGGGGGAGCTGCCCCCACCTCACGCAGGGCTGCCCGCAGGGACCCGGCGCCGTCCGGCTGGTAACCAGCCCTGGTGCAGCCGCACAGCCCAGCCTCTGAAGGCTTTCCATGAGTCCCAGAAAGACACACTCAGCATCCGATGCTGTTATTGTTTCGCTTCTGCGGCACTCACCACGTTGCGTTTGATTACGTCACTGCCCTCCTCCGAGAGCGGTACCAAAAATGACCAGGGCAGTTCCTGCAGCCGAAGCATGAAAGCCTTGTGGGCAGCATCTTTGGATCAAACCATACTTTATCAGTGTACTGTCCTCCTAAACAAACCAAAAGACACCCCACCCCAACGCAGAAGCCAGGAGGGCTTCCTTAGCCCAGTCCCAGCTCTGCGGGGCCTCTGGTTGCGGGTGGAAGGGACCTCCAGAGTCACCTTGTCCAACCCCGGCTCAAGCAGGGCCACCTAGACCCAGAGGGCTTCTGAGTATCTCCAAGTGTGGGGAATCTACCAGCTCCGTGGGCAACCTCTGTTATTGCTGAGGGTGGTTTTTGCAGTGCGGGTGACAGCTGTTCTCCGAGACTAAGCTGGGACATCTCCATTCACCAGCATCCTTCCAAAGACAAGTGTTAGACAAGGGCAGAACATTACTGTCCCGCAGGGCAATGGCAGCGCGTGTGGATGCGCTGAGCTGGGCTCTGGGCCCGTCCCCTCTCCCTGCCCCAGGGACCGGCAGGGACTTCGCATGGGCTCGGCTGGTCAGGGCAGCACCACACCGGTGAGTACGGAGGTTCTTGTTCTCAGAACTTGTAGGCACTTACTGGTAAGTGGCCATAGATGCAATGTTCAGAACAACATTCAAAGCAAAGATGAGTTTTACCAAAGTGCCGGCTCACGCTGGCAAAGCAGGGCTTGTCTGCTTTTCTCCTGCAAATGATTTAATAGCTTGGCTTAAGGAGCTTTTCAGGTCACATCAGTGCATGCTGGGCTCTATCAGAGACTTTGCTGATTTATACTGCCCTGCTTATCAACTGTGCATCACTGCCCACTGAGTAAAATCACTAGAAAAGAGCATGTCATCTTGCCTTTTAGTTCTGTTCTGTAAGGATTCCCTCAGTGGTGCTTTTGGTTTCCTTTGCAAGTTGCTTTGCTTTAGCTCTTGCCAGCCAAGAAAGCGTACTTGTCCTCCCTTTCACTTTGCCTTTTCCCGTTTGAGTCAGTGCAGTAACGTACCGCAAACCACCAGCTAACTCCACCAGTGCCCACACAACACCATGGTCATTCGGGCGCCTTTTGGTCTTGCTCCAGACGATGGATCCTGACGTCAGTGCTGCACCAACACACGCGCAGTCCTCAGGACTCGACACAGGACCGCACAGCGAGCATCGGCTGGTGGCTCGAGCAGTTGCAGCCTCACGCAATGAACCTCTGCCAGGGCAATTCCCTCCTGGGACCAGCCCTGGCAGGAGCCCCTGGGCTCCGGGTACTGAAGCCGTTTGGCTGCACCAAGCTCAATCCGGGATCCGGATGGAATTCTGCAAAACATTGGCCCTTCCCTTGCCCAAGTCAAGGCAAAAACAAACCTAAGAATTTGGGGTGGGGGGGAATTGTTTGGGTTTTTTAAAATGAGCATTGCCTTTTTACTGAGATTCATTTTAATGCATCACTGCGCTAATGAACTGAAAATCTGCGCTAGGAAGTGACTCATGGGGGGGGAAGCAACCCAGACAGCACTCCTGGTGATTTAAAGATGCATGATCTAAGCTGGACTCAGGCCAGACCTCTCTAAAGGTGCAAACTGCTTCAGCCTGCGGAAACAGTGGAAGGCATAGACTTGAGCAGTCTGTGCCTCACCCCGCTTTCAGGGGCAGGCTCATGGAAGAAACCACAGTGGTACCTATTAAAGCAAGAGCCTCCTCCTGGCAGCCGAAACCAAAACGCCCAGTGGCACAAGCATCTCGGTCTTCGTGCTCTGCAAGGCCAAACATAGAGCACTCATCCTCACAGAGTCCATCTGAGGGCCCCTCCCATCCCTGGCACTGCACCATCATATTCCTGGCACTAGCAAAGTGGCTTTTTCATTATTTAATACTGTGCACCTGCTAGATTCCACATTCCCTAACAAAGATCATAATTTCCTCATTAAGAGAAGCTATTGAATCAATAGCACAGAGCTGTGAGTGAACTGAGGTCATCTGTCTGTTAAACCCAGCACTACTCTCATTAAAAAGCATGTGTGAGTTGGACTTTACAGAAGACGCTATTCTGAACCAGCTTTTCACTCTTTCTTCCTTTCTGGATGGAAGGGCTTCTTCTGATCTATTTCTGAACACCAGCTATCGCCAGGCCTTTGAAGAATCCCCTTCCAACCCCAAAGCGTTCATCCCGCCCCACAGAGCAGCATTTCTCCACTACAGCTCACCCGCAGAACCTGGAGACAGCGGTGGGATGGGCATTCTGCTGCAGCAAAGAGCAGCCTCACCCCGGCAGAGCACAGGGCACAGCCAGGACGGACGGCGCGGGGTCCGTCGTACTCCGGCACCAGGAGACGCCAGCCTGAGCTGCTGCAGCGAGGCGAGGGTCCCGCTTCTAGTGCCCACGGAGCGGGAATCTGGGTGCAGACTGAAGTCCCCACCAGACTCAGACCCCTGCTAGGAACCGTGCCGCACAGCACCGTGCGGTCTGCTCCCCTGCGAGGGCCAGAACCCAGCACCGGTGCTTGTCAGAAAGGATGCCTGAGCCCAGTGAGGTGCGTCACAGCTCTGATGCCTGTCTCAGATGCCACTGAGGGTTGAGAGCTGCCACATCCTCTGAAAAATAAATTAAGGTTAGCCTGGACATTTGTTGCCTTGGGCTGACAAGGTGCAAACCAGCTTTTTTGTATTTTCACCATAACATTATTGCTATTGTTACAGGCTATTGCGATGCAGCAAGAGGCAAGCTGCCAAACTGCCACATTTTTTGACCCATGCAATTTCTTAACACATGAACTTGCAGAAGGCTTTATGCTTTAGGAACTACACCCCTCATTTCCTGGAGTGAGAAAAATCACAAAATACAGGCCTGACTAAATGCCTAAAGGATTGTTTAAAACATTGTTAGATTGTTTGATGAAATAAAGGCTTTCCACAAGAATTCAGTGTGTACTCACAAAGAGCCAGTGTTGTCAAATACTAAATTTGAACTCATTCAGTTATTTACATTTACTATGACAACAGCTATGATTATATAAATGGATTGGAGCTCTGGAGTGAAACATCCATCCCACGCCTTTGCTTGGTCTCATTCCTCCAGCCACTTTCTTTACAGCGAATGCTCACGGGGCCCTTTTCTGCCTCATACCATTCCTTTGGTCCCACACAGGCTGCGGTGGGTGGCTGTGGAAGCTGCAGCCTGATATCACATCAGCAGCCGCGTTTCTTTTTTTCTGGAGCTGGTGTGATTGAAAACCCCCTAATTCTGCGCTGCCTCCCTGCTCACAGATCGCTGAGATGCTCCTCTTTCAAAATATTGTCACTCAATATTTATGGAGCATTTACATGAGCTGCACCTATTCTGGTCTCCAGTCACACTCCTGCTGCTGTCATTTTACACAGCAAACGGGGATGCTCTGGAGAAGACTGGCAGAAGCTTTCCCCATCCTCTGCTCTTTCCAGAGCAAGAGGAGGTAGGAGCAGGGGGACCTTGTTTCCTGCTGCAGGAGCTTGGTGCTTCCCCCCTTGCTGGTTGCTCCTCGTCGGGATCAGCAAGGGCAGCTTTGCTGGCAGAGGAGACTGCAGGAAAAAAAAAACAACATATATATCTCTTTTCTCCCTTCTAAATGCCCTTTACTGTCTGCGTCCTTTGACCCCAGATTAGGAGAGCACGTTTAAAATTTAGCGATACTAACCCCGAACTTGGCTTAAAGCCACTCCTGTCTCCCCAGAGCACCCAGAACGCTCCCCACCACGCAGCCTCGCTGGCCAACAGGGCTTGCCTTTCCTCCAGCCCCTTGCTCTGCCAGGGACCTATGGCAGCAACTGGACGGAAAATGGAGCCAGGCTGGTGGGGATGTGCTTTTTGCTCCGGGGCTTTTTTGTTCCCATTTCTTTAGTTTCTCTTTTCACCTCCCTCCTTTCAGTCTTGGCTTTTTGCCTCCAGGCCATTTTCCTGCTGACCCACGGGGGAGGGAAGATGGAGCTCAAATCCAGTGCACAGAAAATCACCTCCCAAAGCTGAAAGCGGGGAGAGCCCCGGGAAGAGGCTGTGCGGAAGGTCTGCGCACCTGAAACAGCAGGGGAAGAGTCAAGGAAGGGGACAGGAAGAGCAGAAAGAAAACAAGACTCCTCGTGCTGTGGTCTGCAGAAAAGCCATGGGGACGGTTTGGGATGAAGTACTGGCAGCAGGGGATGCAAGTTGCAAGCCCATGGAGCTCAGCTCCTAAGTCACCTAGTCACACGTCAAAACATTCCCCCTTTCCTCAGACCGAGGACCTGGGACAAGAGCATTGCTTCTTCTGCAGTTTACACAGTGAAGGTGTGGAAAACACTGCCGGCACGAGGAATTTGTACTCAGTGCTTGCTCCAGGTCGTTCCATGCGCCCTCGCTTGACACGCTCCTCCCTGCACAGCCCTGCTGTGCAGCAGCCTCGCACGCAGAGCTGCACCGTGCCCTGCTCCCTCCAGCCCCGGCACCCCGCGCACCGCCGCTGCCGCACGGACGGGACGGTGAGAGCCGGCTCCGCTGCCGCATCCCCGTCACGGGCACCGGGCTGAGGAACCAACACCTACGGGAGCTGTGCAGCGCCGGAACCTGGAGAACGAGCAGTGCCGTTGTTCGCTACTGGCATTTCAACTGTTCTGCTGGGGTCAGCTGCAAGAAATGGGCTCCTAGACTGGGTCAAGCTTTTGCAATTGTACAAGTCAAAAACACCCAGCAAGAATGGGATATTTAGCCTAGCCTGAAGCTGTCACAACAGGCACAAAATCCCATCTTACTCTTCTGTTAAATGATCCTTGTTCTAAGGAGAAAACAAAAAGATTAATGAATGCATCCATATGAGCTATTAAGAGAAAACTAAAGGCAGAGATAAAGACAGACAGAGGCAGAAAATGGTAGATCCTAAAACATGTGTTCTCTGCAGTTTCATTTTTTATACAATAGATGCAGTTTCTTTCTTTCCTCAGACTGGAAAGATAGGCTTGACAACCATCTCATCAAGAGCAGCGTATAATAACATCTCCTTGCTATTAATATGCAAATTGAAACGCACACACTGATTAAAAACATATTAGACAAAGGCTGTTGTCAAAGACCCACGAGCACGCTATGAGGCTCGATTAGCAAGCGGTGGCCCACGGAGGGGATGCTGCTCAAACTGCTCCCTTTCAAGCACTGGCATGGCAAACCCAGCCCACGCCATCAGGGCAAGCGAGCTGTTACCGTCACTGCGGCACCAGCACAAGCAAAGCCTCCAGGAAAGTATCTGCAAATAGGAGTCCTCCTGTCCGGGCTTCTTACAGAGACTGATAAAAACGCATCCAGCTCCGCATTTAAGCTCAGGTCTCCCAGGCAGGACCTGCCGCAGCCACCAGCCCTGCTCGAGTACCTGCTGTGCTGGCGACGAGGCTGGGTACGCACAGATCCCTCCTGTTCTCTCCTGGGGAGCCGCCTGGCTCTCACAGCTCCCAGCAGCCAGCTCGAGCCAGGGCTGGGGGCACAGACAGAGCTTAAACGCAGCCCCAAGACCAAGGGGCTAGGGCTGTGGGGCAGGGGTCCAGGTGAAGCTGGCTGGGGCGATGAAGGACCCTGGTAGAGTTGGAGCCCTCACAAACATGTTGCACTGATGACATTAAGCACACTCCTTCATGAGATGGTGCACAATAATGGACAAGACCATCATGGAGAGATGTCCAGGAAAATTGTTCAGCATCAGCTGCTCACGTTCTGCCCTGTGCCTTTACCAGACCCCCAGTCTGCAGCCCCTCTGCTGAGGGATGTGAATTTAGGTCCTGGCAAGGCTACCAGCCAGCTGCACTCAGAGTGAGTTTTAGTAATACTGGCAGGATTATGAGATGCACAAAGGTGCTGGGAAATGAGGACATGATATAGAGAAGGAATTTTACAGAGTTTGCTTTAGATCTCCTGTAACTTCAGGTACAAGTATTATGTAAGAAAGCGATATAAAAGTGCAATACATTGCTCTGGCTTGAAGAGTCCTGCAGCTGTCTCCCAACCCAGCTCCTCAAAGCCAGAAGAACACACTGAGCAAAGATAAACATCACGGGGTCAACAGCACCAGCTCCATCATCCCTGTTCTGACACTGGAAATAGAAATTAGCCTAGAACATTCATCCTCAAGTCTTTCAATTTAGCTCAGCGCAGTAATTTAAGTGGGGAACACTTTGCAATGTTAATGGATATTTGCTTTCTCTCTCCTGAGGTCCTGAACTTTTAGCCACCAAACTGGGTGCTCGCTGTCTCGCAGATCTGCAACAGACCTGAAGTGTTCCCAATAACCACTCACTGGTGGGAGAAGACTTTCAGCTGGTCACACACTTGAGGCGCCCAAATGAATCCAGACAAGTGCAGAAGGCTGCGAGCACAGCCAGGAGGAGGAATGCAGACTTCCACACACATAATCTGAAGATTATGGAAGGTGGTTTTAAAGGTCAGGACTTGCTAATTAAGTTGATGCAATAGGAACTTAACAAAGAAAGTACCACTTAGGTACTAGGAGCATTCTTCTCCTGTGATTAATTTCTTTGTGTAAAGTAGTGTGTCTCAGGGCAGAGTCACTTCACACACTGTTGCCACAGAGCTCTATTGCCAGAAGCAGCCAGTTAAAACATGTATTACTTGTGCTGTATTGAGTCTGAGCATAAAACACTACAGAAAGTTGGCTTCTCGCCTCCCGAAACATAACCTAACGTATTTGCACCAGAGCCTGAAGAACTGCATTAGTATGTGCTACAAAACTCTAATGAAACATGTCTAAAAGATTACAGTTTTGGTGTTAATAATCACATTTCCAGCTGTCTCCCAGTGCCAGCACTATTCCAGTTAGCACTGCTTCTTAGCAGTGTGTGTGTGGCAAGATACAACCAGACTGACACTTTGAGATTCACTTTCGTTACAGAATCTCGCACAGAATTTTAAGCTGGGAAAACATTTGGCCAGAACAGACAAAATTAAATTCTGTAATGTGTAGATGTTCTGCGTGAAAAATGCAGAGTATGCTTTGGAGATTTTTTAATGAAGCAAATGTATGCAAATGTTTTCACCCTTCAATTTAAAGTAACCTTTAGCAATGCAATGGCTGCACTGCATCCATTTTCAAAGATCTCTAATGTACCTGCACACCGGGTTTAGGCCTGGGGTCGTGTACTAGACTCGACATCAGAGAAGAGCATGAGATCTGGGGGCATTTCTGCAGGGATCACTGACTTCCCACTAGGAGATTTGTCTTTTTATGTCTTGCTTTGAAGGCCTAATGAACTTAGGAAAAGCAAGAGATTAGAAGGATTTAGGGACCGAAGCCTGATTGACTGGACCAGGACAATACTGGCAACAAACACAAATATTGCGCTGCTCTAGTGAGTCCGGTCTGAAGCAGGACAGAGCAGGGGCTGCGACGGGGCATCTCCTTCTTGCCTCACGTGCCTCCTGCTCTCCAGGGCCGGGCAGCGTGGGACGTGGCAACCTCATCCGCAGCACTGACCCTCCTGCTCCTGCGTGCGTACTCCTCTCCACCCCTGCAGCGTCACGGGACAAACTGAAAGATGCCAGAGTGGCACAAAAACCTAAACTGGAGACAGGTCCTCTGCCTGTGGCCATTCCCTCAGACCATGCAAGCCCCCAGTTGCAGGCCAGGGCGGACGGGCAGACAGACTTGTGGGGCTGGGTGTCGAGGCCGAGCTCAGCCCAGCTCACTGCAGCAGCAGCAGAGCTGTCAACACACCTGCCTAGGGAAAGAAAGTGTGTTTGTGCTGTAATTAATTTGCCGCAATTAGCTTGTAGTGATTACTTGAGCACACAAGTTAGAAGACGTTTTTGTTCTCTCCTGACAAAACCGCCCCTGCAGCAGCCTGGGCGCAGCTCNGAGGAANGNGCATGGGCTGCGGGNAGGAGGAACCTGGGGGGAAGNGGGCTCTAAAGAGTCAGGCTGCAGACGCATGAACGATGTGCCCTGTTTCCGTAAATCAGTCTCTCTGTAAAGAGGCAGTTTAGCTTCAGAAACACTGGTGTCTTATGTTATTACCCAAAACACAACCAACGAAACAGCCCCACAGCTATGAAACCTTGGGAGATGCTTACTCATCTGTGAACAACCCATTCTCCTCCACACATGAAAGGCATTGATGCAAGAGCACAGATTAATCATGCAGAGCTGCTTCTGTTACTGTCCCCAGAGAGTAAACAATTGGATTCTGCAGCACACCTGACCCCGGGCATGAGCACACCCCGCAGCCTGGCCAGGGCTCCCGGCCAGCTGAGCTCCAGGCGGTCTCCAGGATGCAGAAGGGCAGAGATCTCTCTTCCGGCTCAGTTCCTTCTCTCTGTTTACACGCCCTCAGCGAGGCAGAGGAAATGAGATGCTGCCGGCTGCTGTACTGCAAAGCCCGGACCTGGAGCACAGTGCAGGGGATAACTCCACTTTGCAGACACCTCCCCTCTGCCGTGAGCTTTCAAACGGGAGAAAGCTGCAGGGGCAGGAGCCTCGGAACACCCCTGCAACGTGGCACACATAAACCCAGTGCAAATACTGCATATGTGAGCGTACGCAAAGAGAGGCACACAAGTTACCCTGCTTCTATCTAAAGTATCTTTTAAATACACAATGTGAAATCAGCAGGAGTTGGTGCAGAGGTGAGGGCACTGAGGGACAACAAGCGCCACGGGTTCCCACCCTCCTCCCCAGCAACACAGGGGAGCAAGGTGAAACGAGAAATCCCTTCCAGACTGTACACTCCTGGAAGCACTCGTAACTTCACGCATTTGTCCCTTTTGTAAGCAGAAGATATTCTTCAATCATGCAACAGCATCCTGCACATTTACCCGCACCAAACCTCAGCACTGGTCCAAGTCCACACCCGCGGCTCCCAAGGGTGATGCAGCCAAAGCTTTGTGTGCGTCCCCTGGGTCACAGCCTGCCACCGCTCCCCACGCACGCGAGCAGGGGCAGTTCGAAAAACATCAGATGCTAACTTTGAATGGGACTGGTGCTTCTCTCCCTCTTTCCCTGCACCACTTAAGCTAAACTAAACTAAGCACAAGCAAAACGCAGGAAAGATTTTCAAAGCTGATAAAGACAGGCTAATTTTAAAATTCAGTGTGAACTTTGTGTCTATGTCTCCTGCCTGTCACAGCTAAAGCAAACGGGTTAGGGACTTTGCCCCACGTTGTCTGTAACATCTATGAACATACATGGTGATGTTCGTATTCGTGTCACCAAATATGAAGATAACCAATAGGACTGCTCTGTTCTGTCAAGCCAATTAGCTCAGCTGTTGCACATGTAGCATGTCCCTTTGATTAAATGCCAAATGAAGATAAAGCACCGAACATTGCCTGTTAAGTGTATCTGCCAACAGATTTCATATGTGGTGGCAAAAAAAACCCCCAGACCGAAATCACAGGGGTCTCATTGCTTCTTAGACTGGAAGTGGTCTATTTAGTCTTCACTGCTGGTAGGTAAAGTAACACGGGCTTCCACGGAGCAACATTTGTTATTGATCTTCCTCCTTATTTAGGAGAATTATTTCTCTTCTATCCTGAAGATTTGGAAAGAGTCTTCTAAAAATAAATCTGTTCTGTCTGGGCTTTTAACTGCCTTTGCAAGGTAAAACAACCATTTCCACCAACAAAAATAGGTTTGTTTTCATTAAAAGGGTGACCCTAGCAGCGAGGTAGTGAGGGATTTCAGAGTCCCAGATGAGATGGTAAATAAGCAGTCAGTCACACAACGTTATCGCTGTGAAGGACAGCCAACGCAGCTTTCCGTGGCTCTGCTCCCCGCGGCGCGTGTCATGGAGCTGCAGCAGGAGCGCCTGCAGCTGCCGGCAGCCTGCGCTCCGCTCCAGCCGGCCACGGACGATCAGCTTCTTCCCATGGCAGGGAAAGATACGAGGAACAGAACCCTGCCAGCAGCAGATCGGGACTATTTTTCTTCCTCTGGCATCATAAGGTCCGCTCCTCAAAAAGCCTGCTCCTGCTTCATCCCACAGGCTCATTAGCAAGTAGAATTGCATGCAGTGACAGAGTCCTACAGGTACCAGCACTGGCTTCAGGACAGTTACTTCCTAGCATGTGCTGCCTTGTGACTTAATGACTTTAAACATCGCCTTTCCCCAAATGTGGTTCAGCACAGGTTTGCAGTGAAGCTGCCCTGCTTTCACATGTGCATCTGCCACTGAAGACTGCTCTGCTGTACAAACCCTTTGGGTATTGCTTCCCTCAAAATGAGACAGGTCAGGGTTACTGAGCAGTGCCTACAGCACCCTCTGCGACAGAGCTTGCTATATTATGGGCTACCACATTATAAATATACAAGAATAGTAATAATACTATGAATATATAAAATTACATTTGCGTCACAACTGTGGTTTTCCAAGTGATGTGCCCAAACATCTCTCATCTCAAACGTACTGCGCTACTCAACACCAAAATGCAGAGCAATACCCTTTGCTTTACTTTGGTTCATTCAGGTGCAGAGAGGCGGATGGAGGACACAGATTAATCACCTATGTACGATTTTTTCACTTGGCAGAAAATTCACAAACCTGCAGTCCACGGTCATGAGCCGTGGATGAAATTAAAAGTTCCCCCAATGCAGAGCCAGTAGCAGCAGGTCACGGTTCTTCTTGAGATGCGGCAGAAGCGGATTTGCACCTTGCTGGGATTCCTGGTAAATGAGCCGGTGGATCCACGCACATCACTGCTCACTTCCAAAGACACAAGAGAGCCTCTAGTCGAGTGCACACGGAAAGGAAATGTCAAAACTTGTTATTCCAGAGATGCAGAAGCAGGGAAACGGCCAGTCTCAGAAGAATTGTGCTACTATACATACGTAAAACAACCAGATTTCTCTTTAAAAAGTGGTCCTTAAACTCTAGCAGCATTCACAAGACAGGTTCTGCAGAAGCAAAGTACACTCACCGAGTTTGCGTACCAGAGCACAGCGAGGTTTCTGTTGCATTGCTCATAGCACCTGTGTGAAACCGGATCACGTTTATTGCAGCTCTTTGCGTTGCAGTGGGTTGGCTGAGAAGCCTGGTCCCTCTGTGCTGACTGCAGCAGAGAGACCAAAATCCTTGTGAGCTCCTCTTTCCAGTGGATGGAGTCACCTTTGTTCCCACTCCCACCAAAGCCAAGGCGGAACAAACTCCTTCCCTACAGGCAAGCACCAAGCTGCTGCAGACTGGGACCCGGCTGGGCTCTGCACAAGCAGCATTCCTCCTGCACAGTTAAGGCTGGTTCTCAGTCGATTTTTTCTCCCTCCAAATCCTTTGAGGTTTTTCCTTCCTGTGAGCAAGGACCCTCCGAGCCACAGTCCCTGCCGTGGGTCCGTGGCTGTGGAGCCTGCGTGGGCGCTGGGACCCTGGCGGGAGGGCTGCCGGGGGCACCGCACACCCGGAGGGTCTGCACCCCATCCAGCTCCCGACGCTGCCCGCAGCCCCGACCTGCTGAACGCCAGGCAGGTATGGCTGCAACACGCAGGGTGTTCTGACGCGGGGAGAGCCTTCGGTCCGAACCCTCTGCCCACGCCACGGGGCAGTGCCAGAGCTCGGCGGGAGTCTGCGGCTCAGCAGCGCCGGGCGGCGACAGCGAGCGGCTGGGGAGGCACTGCCGGTGCCGGGCCCTGGGCATGCCGGATTCCCGGCCTAGTGCAAAACTCACCGGCATGGCCGCGCTGGGGAAGCCCAGATGCTGGCGAGGCCTCGTCACACCGCAGCTCCCAGCCCCACGCCCGCCGCGTGGCGAGGGCAGTGCCGGGGACGTGCGACGGTCAGCCTCGGTGTCCTGAGCGCAGCCTCCGCACGCCGCCACTCCGACGTCCCCACCGCCTCGCCGCGGGCGCGCGTGTAACACGCTCGCAGCCGGTGCTGCCCGCGCAGCACGCTTGGCGGGCACAGCCAATGCCGCTGGTCCGGTCCCACCGTCCCTCCCGCGGCCGGCCTGGCACGCTGCCGGCTCCCAGGACGGCAGAGCAGCGTCTGGTTTTGGGTTTGCATCAGCAACGTCGGTAAAGCGAACGGCTTCCATCTCGCCTGTAGCAATCCTACCAGCAGGAAAAGGATTTTACGCTTTCATTTTAGTTTTCTTTGCTCAGTGAACCATTTGTTTCTCTGAAGACAAAGAGGAAAGGAAAAAATGCATCCGTTATACAATCCCCAGGATTCATTTTTTGCTGCTCTTTATGTGTTGACACAAACCATGCTGGAGAAGGTGAAGAAAGTATGTTTATTTCTGATTGAAGACTGATTACATCACTATCATGGATAATGTAATAGAATCATTTTATACTCTTGGGAAAAATCTAAGAATAAATATGAAAAAGTAAAATATTTTGTTTCCACTGTCTCTGAAGATGCGTGATGATTAAGTGCTGTATTTACAGGACAGTTATCATACTCTAGACTCTGTGCTGAATAAATATTATCTTGAAAGGGTAAAAAAGTCCATTGAAATATTTTAACTCACCACAAAATTAAAAAAAAAAAAATTCCATGTATTTGTCCAAAGCGAAGGTTAGTTACATGTTAATTATTGAATCCACACAGGATCATTGTCCAAGAAAGCATCCTCTCCTTGCTGACCAGCTCCTCTCCGCAGAAGCAGCCTTGGTGCTCTTCCTCGTCTCGACTGACGAACGACTACTGGTTCTTCAGGCTGCAAGACAGAAGCAAAGCAGCAGTCACGCTCCCGGCGCAGAGCTGGCCGCCGCGCACACGCGTCCATCTGCCCCTGCCCGCCCTCGCCCAGCAGCTCCGGGAGCACCTCGCTGCCCTTCCCCAGCAAACGAAGCCCTCTCGCCCCGCTGCTGGAGCTCCAGAGAGATCCGACACCGAGAGCAGATCCTCGGCAAAGCCGTACCACCGCAAACCTGCAAATTTTCTCATAACAACCAAAGACATTTTTAATGTAAGCAATGAGGAAAGTTCAATTCTAAAATATATATAAGCAAACCCTTTCTACCCAAAACATATTTGCAATTTTAAGGATAGTTTTGTATTTTCTGAAAGAATACTGATGTAACAATTTGAAAGAAGTGTACATTCTTTAGGTCTTCAACTTAAATAGCCAAGCAAACCCTGCAAAACTAGCCTTGTTCTCAACCCAACGCATTTTTGGCTGATGAGGAATTTCTCATTCAGGAAGCACTGGCGATCTCAGGTTTATACTTTGGGGAATCGGTCCAATGTTTATGCTTTACATGAAAATAATTAATCCATACACCTGACACCACAAAACAAAGTTGCACCAGTCATTCTGGGACTTTGAATTATGATCAAAACAGAAGATATCAGACGTATCTTTATTTTCAACTTACATTAGAAGGGAAGGGAGACAATTTAATCCTATAATGAGAGAAAGTATTACACAGTCTCTCTTCATAGGCAGTGTAATTACTCAGCTGCTCTCTGGAACTGAAATAATGACAAATTAAAACGCCTTTCAATTCCATCTACCTTTTATAACTATTCATCTTCCGGAGTTATTATCACTCTAAAGGCTTCTACATTTTAGGCATCAGCCACTATATGTTACAGAAAGCAAATGGAAATTGTTACTGCTACCAATAAAAGTCGCAGTCATCAAGCTAAGAACAAACTCATTTGGCTTTGGTGTAAAGTATATGGTACAACTCAAGTATTTAACACAATTTCCTGAAATTTATTGGCAATATATCAAAGAGTGCCTTCATTCTGGGTGAGACGGACAGGAGGGAGCTCAACCTCCGAGTGCCAGGAATGGGGGCTGGAAAAATCCAGGGGAAATAGAAATAACATTTTGCATAAAATCCGACACGAATGGAGTCAGGCCAGGAACTGCCAAAGCCTTCCTCTTGTCCTGTCTCCCACTTTTCGGCACGTCACAAACTTCCCAAGCCCCCAGCGCAGGGACAGCCACACGCGTCACGCAGGGAGGATGGGCAGAGCACCCACCCGGCACGGGGCCAGCGGCATGGCACGGCACGGCACGGCACGGCCGCTCCCACAGCTGCTACGTCAGGTACCACAACCAGAGACACCTCAGCCACAACAGGCTGTAAATATTTGTTTACACTTTATAAAATAGATGGAAAAAAATACAGAAATGCAATCACAGTGAAGGGTGACATTTCTCCAGGCACGATATTTACAATATTTTGATTAGCTCCGATTTCTGAACAGCCAAGCAGCATATGTTAATAAATACCCTATTCCAATTAGACATCTGTGATCTCAATAAAAAAATAAATAATTAAACCCTCCCCCACAAAACCTCACAGGCACCAAGCCTGCTGTCATTTGCTCCTCAGCAGGCCATTAATCATCCAGGCTTTCACAGGGTGCAGCCCAAGGACTAGGTGAAGGGCTGTGCAGGAAGGTCTTCAGAGCACACCTTCCAAACTAGGAACGACCATTCCCAACCCCCAGGAATTCATTTTGACTGAATACTGCACTTCTCTGGCAGGCTGAACTGATTTTACCCCAACAACAGCTTCAGGACTGGGTCCCCTCTTTGCAAAAATCCTAAAATTAATCAGAAAGCAGGAGTTTGAAGGGGAAACCTAGACATGTATTAGCATCTATGAATGTGTAAATGAGTGGTTATAAAACCCTGGAATACACTTGTGAGCTCTAGATGTGGTAGAGAGGTCTGTCTGATCAAAGAGACAAAATAACAGCAAGAAGATAAAATTCTTCTTTATGGAAGTGGGATTCATTATCCCCATAGTCAGACTCTTAATTACCAGGGCTGGATCTCAGCCTCCGATCACTGACAGCCAGAACGGCAGAGGATAGGTCACAGCTCTTGCTATCCGGCACATTATTATAGTGTTTGATATATTTGTGACCAGCCCAGAGATGGCACTTGGATCAAACATGGGTCTGGGCTCTGGTGCTCTGCCAACAGCATCTTTGGTTCTTTCATCTGCAAGCCCCTGAGGAGCTACTTCAGACCTGGAATCAGGCCCTCCGGTGCATCTTCCCGAAACTGAGTTATTTTCTCCTGGACTCGGTGATGAACACAGCACCCTGTCCCCAGTCCCACTGCCCACACGTGCTGATTAAAGAATGAAAGTGCTTTTTGCAAAGCCCTAGGTTAATATTCCGCATGAGCATTTCTTCAACCCAGAATTTCAATCTCCTCTGGCTTCTTTCACAACTATCTGGGACTTTAATTCTGTTGTTTGTTACAAATCATTTTTGCAGTGATTTTTTCGTCTTTCCAGTTTACATAAACCAGAAAATAGGGAAGTTTTGTTTCTTTCTTGAAGCAGTGAGGAGCAAGGATGGCATGTGATTCTCTCCCAATATTTCAGAGATAATGTGCCCTCATTCCTGCAGCTCCTCACGAGCCAAGTGTTTCGGCTGCCACCAGTCCCCATAGAAACGAGCTGCTGGTGCGGACCGTGGTCCAGCCGAAGTGGGCACCGGCACCGCCGCTGCCTTGTGCCGTGCTCATCGGGGGGAGGAGGAAGGGAGAAGGGGGGATTAAAAAAACCCCTCATCTATTTCTGGAAAGCAAGTCAAACAATGACTCAATCATCTCTACACAGTTCATAAATCCCTAATTAAAGGTTTAGTGCTCCTCCCCACTGCAGATGTTCCAGAGTCCAGCCACATTTCAAAACCTGCTTCTGTGCCGGCGTGTGCCCATACAGCCACCAGCGTCGCTGAGCAGAGCCCCGAGCTGGAGCCCTACTTTCCGAAGACATTTAAAAGCAGCCGTTGCTCAGCTGCTCTGTGCGAGTGCACACTCCCATCAGAGCTACGATGAACACTGCCTGACCCCTGATGTAAACAGGCTGGATGCCAGATTTGTGATGCCTTAAAAGAAATATTCTCCTGTATCTGACTCTAGCCTCAAACCCCTGACTTTATAATAGGATAAAAAAAGGATGTATTTTTCCTTCACTTTCAAATATGCAGCTTAAAGTACCTGTGCCCTGGAGAAAAACTGGGAACCAGCAGACACTACCTTGTTTTGCATATTCACTGGCCAGAGGGACAAGGACTAGCTCCACACTAGCTACTCCTCCCGCATCTTTTATTCAACACCAAAACACCAGTCAACACACTTTCAGCTTCCCCCAACCCCCCATTCTCCCTGTCTTTTGGTCAAACAAATTCAGTCACAAGGATTCAGGTGAGCCCCCAAAATTCCTGTAAACAAACAGCTCGTCTCTCCCCCCGGACAGCCCCAACGGAGCACCGGTCGGTGTCAGAGCACGCAGCCTTCGGGCCCTGCAGCGCTAACGGAGCTCGGGCAGCACCCGCGCTGTGCTGGCAAGCGATGCAGGTCCTGACAACATGGCCTGCTGAGCAGCAGTTCAAGGGCTGCTATATGGTGGGTTATTTAAAGCAACTCCAGCAGCGGCTTGGTTGTGTGTTGCTCTCTGGAGAGCTCTCAGGAACTATAATAAATATCCACAACTTGACTCATTCCTCATAAAAGTTCTTCTTTCCTAAAGCAGCTTTTCAGAAGACTCATCTGCCTGGTATTTTTTGCACCTTCCAGTCTGCGATCACCTTCCCTGCTAACCTGCCCCAGAGCAAAATCCCTTTCCTTTACAAACTGCTCCCTTTTTTTTTTTGTCATTGTATGAAGTACGACAGCTACATAAAATGTTTTGTTGCCTTGGCAACTGCAATTCACTGGCTTCAGACTGAGTTATACAGAATAGGACAGTCTTGACATTAACCAACAATAATGAGAACAGCAAAAACCAGTGGGCAAAGCCCTTGCCAAGGTGGGCAGGAGGGCTGCACGAGGGACGGCTTCCTTGCCCCCACCCCAGAGCAGAGCAATTTCACACTTGCTTCACCCTGCACTTGGGAGCCACGGTGCTGCGACGACCCAGCCTTGCTCTGGGACAAAGCGGCAGTGGAAACTCAGCAGAAATGCCAGGTCTGGATTTCAAAATTGACTTCCTTTGTATAGAAGAGGTAATCGCTTGTAGAATGCTACAAAAACATAGATACAGCCCTGTCAAAATCTGTTGTGTTTCTGCTGCCCTGCACATCTCTTTGCACTGGAAACAGGGTTTTGCTGAGGGCACGTGTACCTTCAGTCACTCGTACAATAGTCAGGACATGACATAGAACAACTTTTCACAATGTATTCATTTATAGCACCAGAAATGAAGATTTCTTCATCTTTGTCTGCACTATAGACAATTTCTGTAGTCAGGAACATGAGGTGTATCAACCTTCCTGAATTCTTTTCCTACCTGCTATTACCACAAGCGCCCGGCCTGTGCAGCCGGCTCTGTACAAACACCACGTACAAGGTCATCTCTGTGCACGCAGCAAACTGAAGAGCTCTGTTCACGAGACCCCCAGACTCACCCTGGGGCCATACCTCTGGGTCCAGCCACGTTCAGCAGCGCGCATGGCTGCTACGGACCCCTTAGGCTATGGGGGGAGAACTGCTTCAGGAGACGGGTAACTCATTCCCTCAGTCCCATATAGAGGATGAGGAAGCTGCAAAAACAGCTTTAAACAAGGAGAGTAAAATCTGGTTACACAGCAATTACGGGGTGGGAAGAGCTTTTTTTGTGCACAAACCCAATCTGCCAATCTGTTGTCTCCCGTGCTTCTGCACTTTCCTATAGGGGCTGGAGAGATCTGTGCTGTGCTCGGATACTTAGCCTCAAAGAAAATCATGTAAGAATGAACAACGAATGGAGGAAATAGAATAATCAGAGCAATTTCCCATAGAAATCGGTCAGACGAAAGTCTCTAATTGGCGTGCCATTATTACATTTGTAACACACTTTCTTTTGAATTTCTTACTTTGTTTCCTCTTGTACTGAATGCCCATGAAAATCTCTCAGGACCAGATTTAAGCCATTATGAATAAATGATAAGAACCTAAAATTAGAAAGACTGATAAGAATATTAATTTGCAAAAGAGGAAGGTCCTTAAAAAAAAAAGTGGGAGTCCTCCAGGCCTCCGTGCCATGCTGGCGTTCCCTGCACAGGCTGGCTTGATCCTCACCGAGATGAAAGCGAAATGGGCCTTCCCATCAATAATTCATGTGTTCCAGGGCTCCAGAAAGCTCTGGGAACGCCTGCAAGCGCCACCGAGCCTTGACACTAAAATCACGCAGCACTGTCTGGCTTGCTGGCACCCCAGTGAGGTCAGCCAGGGCAGCAGGAGCCTCCATGACGCAAACCCAGCCTTCCCCACAGCGCCTGCTGCTTCCTCCCCAGCCGCCCCGGTGTTCAGCACAGCATTTGTCAGTACCCCGCCGCTTGACCGTCATCCCCTGCTCCCCTGCCAGCTCTTCGCTGGAGGAATCGCTCTCGGGAGTCTGAGCAGCTGCAGGAGGTTCTTCTGCCGAGCAGCAGCAATGCCCCCACCACGCACGGGGATTCCGCCCTTTCCCCCTCCTACAGCCTGGCCCCGCTCCGGCAGGGACTTGAGGGTCTTCTCCCTAATGGTCAACATTAAAAGGATGTGAATGATTGTCTCAGCTCCTGCTGATTCCTTACCCAGATATTCCCTTCAATCCCCAGCTCTGCAGTGAATGCCCCCCTGTTAGGCTCCTACTCCAGCTACAGAAACAGATGAAGCAGAAACATCCTCCATCTTTGCAAATTTTCTCAGAAGAAAACAGTTGGGAAAGCAATAGATGCAGAAGGAACTGTCTCTCTGCTGAAGTGCCTAAGTGCGGAGATGACACTCTACTAATTGCAGGTGACTGAAAATCCAAAGCAGAAGGTGTGGGTAAAGAACAGAGGATGCGAGGCACCCTCCCGACACCGAAAAGAAGGAGCGCTTTTTTGCTGCACATCTATATTTCCCCATCCATAAGGCTGCTCTGATTTGAAACAAACTCCTTTATCCTTTGCAATAATACCAGCAGCAACAACAGCAATAATAATGCAAACTCAGAAGAACTGGCAGGGGAAGGATAAATTACAGCTCCATGCCCGGGCAGCACATCACAGCTGCTCCCAGTCCAGGTGTCTGAGGGGAAGAGCTGTCAGCTCTGTTCTCCAGCCCCAGGAGTTTGCTGCACTGGGTATGGACACAGACTCCGTCAGCACTGTCCCGCATGCGAGCTGGTGGAGCTGGGAGGCACCAGCAGTGAGATGTGTTGAAAGAGAAAAGGAGATGGAGGCAGCAAAGGACTTACTGAAGGTCCCAGACTGCTTGTGGCACAGCCTAAAACCCATCTCGCTTGCCTGACCCCAGCCCTCTTCTCCACAAAACCTCCAGACTGGGAGGTGTGCCGGATCCCTGCGGTCACTCAGCAACTGCCTCTCCTTCCACTTCACCCACCCTTTTCAGAGAGAGGGAGGGAGGGAGGGAGAACACCACCACATTAGTAAGTCTGACGCTATCAGCTCCTTCCGCTAATTGAGATCCTGAAGCTGACTACACGCTCAGGTCCAGGAAGAGCAGCATTTGGAAGACATTCAAATGCTCCATGAATAAATAGGATAGAGCCAATGTCAATAATACCGGGAATCTTTGAAGGTCTAACATCATCTGGGGAAGGTCTGCATACATCCTTTGGTAGCTTAAGCAAAATTAGACATTTATAGTTATTGCTGGTTTTGATCATCCTGCCTCATCTTTCAGACTGCCCGTAAAGCTACCTGAAGTATTTCAGTAACTAACGACACCTTTTATATTCCTCTTCTAATCTGGGCAGTCCCGAGTGCTTCAGCCTGAAATGGTTCCCAAAGCTCACATGTAAGTGTATTAAGAGAGATTAGTTCATTCATCCACTCTCTGGTACCATGTATCTTTATAACTTCATTTTAATAATTTGTCCTAATTGACAGAGCAGACTCCCCCCAGTTCTCAAAGTTGGGTAATACATAATTGCTCTAAATCACAGCATAAACATTTTCACTCGGAAACACCTAATCCCATTACCAGTGTCTCTCCTGAGGTTTAACACATGAAAGAAGCTGCGAACTCTGTGTCACTAAGCACAAGCAGGACCAGACACCATTAACCAGCAGGCACTGCTCAGTTTGAGGAGAGGATGGGCAGACAGCTGGGTTCCCAGCACCCTCTGACATGTTTCAGTGCAGAAGGACAGCAAACCTGTAACCTGGCTGAGGACACAGGGAAGAGATGCGCAAAGCTACCAGGCACTCTGTGCTGTAGAGGCACACGGTGCTGTCGCGAGCAGAAGTGAGGAGTGCTCCTGCCCAAAAGCCGATGAGCTTTCAAGGACAAGCTGAGGACGAGGGGCATCCCAGAGGATGTGCAGAATGATAGCTGGGGATGGGGTGGGGGGTGTCCTGAGCAGAGGGGCTAGAGGAGGGGTCTGCAGGAGAGAAGGAAGATGTTCAGGAAAGCAGGACGTCCCCATAACGTGCTTCACCCCTCCAGGCAGGAGCCCCTGTTCCCAGGACATCTGCAGGCTCATGACCCCCAGCCCCAGCCAAGCCTGCGGAACCATCCCGGCGTCTGCAGGCAAAAGCCAGGAAACCGGGACCACATGTTCATCTAGGCAGACACAGACAATACGGCACGGAGATACCCACTTGGTCTGGTGCTTGGAGCCCTTCAGGTGTGCGTGGTACTGCTCTATCGAGTTCAGGGTGACGTTGCAGATGTTGCACGTGTAGCTGCGCTTCAGCCCTGTGAAGAAAACCCAGAGTCAGCAATAGTGCACTGCCCTGGGCACCGGCCGTGCCTCTCAGTGCAGCCTGAGGGCAAGCCCAGGGCTGCTCCGGGAGGAAAAACACCTTTGTGCCTGGGCTACAGACTGCTCAGAATCAAACAGCAGCTGGAAAGAACAAATGGGTGAAAATGGGTGAAGAAAGGGGGGAAAAAGAAAAAGAAACAAAAGCATTAACCCTTGCCCCCAGGAAACTTTTAATTAATTAGGAGGTACTCAGATCTCAAATTTCATTTCGTTCCCTAGATATTTCTCTTTACAGTAACCCATCTATTTACTCTTCCAGGCCAGGGTATCCAAGCATTAGTGCAGCCTAAAGGACTGTTTTTAAGAGGCACAGACCCAGCAGAACCAAGCAGGGTTCAAAGGCAAATCCCTCCTGGAGACACGGTCCCCGCAGCTCCTCAGCGCCAGCATCGCTCTCCTGCGGCTTTTCGCAAAGCATCATCACGCTCAGACTAACGAGCACATGAGGCCCCATTTATTCCTCTGTTTTTTGGTAGCGAGCACAATTCAGGGCAATTCCTCATTAGTGTATTTAGGAGCCAGATTGCTTAGGAACCTTTTTGTGTTTTTTTTTCCCTTCCAGAGGCATCAACTGTGTTACCCCCTGAAGCAAAGGGCCGTGTTTGCCGAAGGCGCCCGCTGCTCTCGGAGCTGGTGACTCGGCAGCCTTCGTCTGAAGGTCAAAGCTGGCAGCCTCGCACGGGTACCCGGGGGCCATCCAAAAGCTGGGGGCCAGGGGCTCGTTGCCTGACGGATTTACTCTTGGTCTGCAGCCCCTGATGGCCAAGCAGCCCTTGCTCTGCTAATTTTAGCCCTTCACAGATACAATAACAAACAACTATTTATAAAGCTGTTGCTCTTGCTGCTGGCCAGCTGAGTACCACTGAACCAGAAATAACATCTCAGTGTGTTCACAGCAGAAATCTTACAAAATTTGGTTGTTGCTTTTGTTTGGGGGGGTGTGTGTTTGGTTTGTTTTTTTCACCTTCTAACAAATCTCTCAGCTGACCCTGCTACTTTCCATTTCATTGCCTATTTCATTGCCACAGCTACAAGTGATTTTCCAAGCAAATACACTGCATTTTGGTGCACTGCTACATAAATCGCAGAGCACAGGATCTCCACGCAGCAGTGCCGCTGGCTGGGCAAGCCGAGGTGCGAGCCGACAGGGCCGGCGCCTGTGCTGGGCTCCGGACAGTGCCCCGGCCAGACGCACGCGCGGCTCATCTCCTGCTCGCAAAAGGGAGATGAAAGGGCAGAAGCTGCACCCCCAGAAGGGGCCGCAGGACCCCCGGGAAAGACTCCCGCGCCGAGGAGCAGCGCCCACGGCTCCCTGCGTGGAAAAGCGCTTGGTTCAAACAGCGACCTGCTCCTAAGTCACTGCTCTGCCTCTGGGCACAGACTGCAGGGAAGAAAAAACCAGGCAACGCGGCAGATTCATGCTCGTCTCCAACAGGCGCCGCAGCGCGACTCACAAGGAGTCACAGAACGGTCTCTGGGCACGTGCACTGGAAAACACCCCAGCTGAAGGACTAAACCCAACAAAACCGGCCTGTGCTGAGCCTGCTCAGCTAAGACCAAACTTCACATCTCCGAGACAGCCACTGCAGACAAGACATTTATTCATCTGAAGAGCGTGCACGCACAGAGCACAAACAGGAGACTGTGGGGCTATCACGGCAGGCACTGCCGACACGGGCGTGATAATGAGAGGAGGGCCACCTTCCTCTGCATGCAACTCAGAAATGTCTCCAAACTGTGCTCAACTAATTGTCATGTAAGGCAAAAAAAGCAAGAGACAGGAGATGATTTATGGATATAATAAAAATTGCTCATTTAAAAATTGTAATATCTTTTGTATTGCTACCAAAGTTCATTTTTTTTACTGGAGATTGATACTCAGACTGGGACAGCTTGTCTTCAGACACCATCCTTTGCACTTCACGCTATTTCAGACCTTCTAACGCTATTTCAGACCTTCTAACAAAGTGAATTGTCCTGGGTGAGTCTCAGGGAAGGGGGAAGAAGGCCAGGGTTAAGGAAGAAGTCCAGGGTTATGGATGCAATCGCAGTACAACGCAGCCTGAGAAGAAGAGTCGCCTGAGATGCCCAGAGAGATACAAACCCCACTATTCTCAACACTACTTACTGTACTAAATAGGAAAATGATTTCTTCCTCATGTGACAGTTTGCACCTCAGAATTTTAATTTAATGACTTAAGGCTGAGAGTATTTTCAGTTTGCAGCAGGACAAGCAAATCAAGGCTTTGCTGCCTCTGAAAAGCTGAAAATCTAAAAATAGGAACCCAGCAGACAGGCAGCAATCAGAATTAGAGGCGAAGGAGAAAAGGCCTTTTCCCAAGGTAGCGCGCTGCCCAGTGGCTGCTGAAAATGGCTGATATTATTTTTGATTTGTCTCAGTTTAGATGTCCTGGGAAAACGCAGAGTTTAGTCCATTTCTGAGGTGTTTATTCTTAGTGCCCCAGTGCAGTCTTCCCTCCCTCTGGAGAGGATATTAGCCTGCTTAGCACACGATAGATCAAGTAATTATTTGCACACTAATGTTCTACTTTGCCCTTCTAGACAGGTTTTCACCCAAAACATTCCTCAATCACTTTTGCAGTCACACACGAACATGACGCTGCTGGGGAAGTTCCTCCACGCCTGCAAAAGCTGCAAAAGCAGATTCCATCAATTGCTTTCTCCTTTTTTTTTTTTTTTTTTATTTTTT